>Ga0182015_10000310_pt1 | contig 69526 bp, 64 predicted proteins | sample 712P3MmetaG_FD_120478 | JGI IMG/M metagenome (GOLD analysis project Ga0182015, IMG submission 120478) | Permafrost microbial communities from Stordalen Mire, Sweden - 712P3M metaG | ecosystem: Environmental > Terrestrial > Soil > Wetlands > Permafrost | place: Sweden: Stordalen | collected...
AGAAGAGCACGCGCATCAACTACCGGGCGGTGAAAGGGGCGAAAGAAGCGCTCTTGCCGTAGTAGATACGAAGCGTACATTTCTCGCCTACATGGGCGAACGCCACTTCGAGTTCGGTGGCGTTTTCGCTTACCTGATCGGTCTCCATAGGCGCACGGGCGATGTCCTGCTTCTCATCGTAGGAGGCGCCGGCGGTGACGTTTTTGTTGACGGCCAGCGTCCACTTATCACGCCCGGGAATCGGGTAAACGGTGTAAGCACCGACGGGAATGGTTGACCCTCCAAAGCTGAGCTGGGCTTCGGTGAAAAGAGTCATGGGTGCGCCGCCCGGACTCCAGGGCTTGCCGTTGGGAAGTTTGTCGTTTTTGGCAGAGACAGGATTGTAACGAATGTAGACCTGGCGTCCATCGTCGAGATAGCAGCTGGCGGTGGATGAAGGCTCGGACTGCTGCGCCGCACATGCGGCGGCGAGCAGGAATAGAGCAGCGACGACGAAGTAAGCGCGGAACATGGCGGACCCCCCCTCTGGGCGAGAAGTGTAGCGCTGAAACCGGCTGAGGGGAAGGACTTTAGATTCTGATTTTTGATTGGGAGCGATCAGGCGAGCAAGTCGCCCGTTCCATACACACCGAAAATGGTCCCGTTCGTCGCTGGTCTTCGGTGACGTTCTCAGAGGGCGGGGCGGTTGCTACCGTGACTTTGCCAGTATGGAGTCGCTCGTACTGCGCAAGGACGGGAGCAATGTCGAAAGCAGCGAAGCTGAGAATTCTTTACGGTGAAGGAGATGCGGAGGCTCATGTGGCTCCGGCAGCGGCGTTTGAGAAAGCTGGCCACTCGGTGCAGAAGGCTCTGGGGCGCAAGGCGGTTGTGGAGACGCTGCAAAAGGGAACCTTCGATCTGGTGGTGTTGGGTCCGAGTTTAACGAGGAACGACCGGCATCACCTGCCATATGTGGTGAAGAAGGCGCAGGCGGAGACCGCGGTGCTGGTGATGCACGCGGATGGAAGCCGCCATCCCTATGTGGATGCGTGCACGGATACGGGCGCGAGCGTGGAGAATGTGCTGGCGCGAATTGAAGGGATGCAGATCGCCGGGTTGATGGCGGCGGGAGCAGCGGCGGGGCGGTAGAGACGGTTTCAGGTTTCCAGTTTCTGGTTTCTGGTTTCAGGTTAGAGAGGCGGCCTTCACGGGCCGCTTTTCTTTTTGAACGGCGGAATTAATTCACAGAGCGGTACGGTTGAGTCTCGCTGGGTAAGAATCTTGGGAGTTAACCGGTGGGAGAAAGCAAGCTGGATGGTCTCTCGTTTTGCCTCAGCAGAAGTTGCGCGCTGGGAAAGTGGAGTTTCTTTGCCGACTGACATTAGAGCACTGCGCGAATCGAATTGGTAAACGTGTGGGACAAAGGGCCGCTTTTGTGGATATGTTGTGGACACCAAGGAAGCTGCCGAGCCTATAAACGCGGCGGAAGTGGACGTTGGAGCGGCATCTTCCCGAAATATGAACGGGGCGGCCGGGTGGCCGCCCCGTTTTTTCATTGGATGAAGTTGTTTATGCGGCTCGGCCCAGGACCGGCTGGGTGCAGTGGGCGCAGCGGCGGGCGTCGATAGGGATCTCGCTCAGGCATTCGGGACACTTCTTGGTGGTAGGATTCGCAGGCTTGTCGCTGCGATGCATGCGGGCGATGAGAGCGTTGACCGGAGTAACCACGAAGAAGTAGATCGCGGCGGCAATCAGAAAGAACGAGATACAGGCGTTGATGAAATCGCCGACGGGGAATGTGGCGCCGTTAATGGCAAATGCGAGACTGGAAAAGTCTCCGTGCTTGCCGACGAGTGCGCCGATCAGAGGCGTGAGCAGATCCTTGGTGAGAGCCGCAACCACGCCGCCGAAGGCCGCGCCGATGACCACACCGACCGCCATGTCTACTACGTTACCCCGCAGGATGAACTTCTTGAAACCGTCGAGCATGCGAAAAATCCTCCCAAACAGAGTTGGGTCAATTTATGACAGGAGGGGCGGAAGGTCAAGCAAAACAGGGCGTTTTTGCTTGTCCAAAAAGCGCAGTTGAGTTCAGGTATTGAAGTCGCAGCAACCAGCCTCGTCAGATGCGCATGGGCATCACGATATAGCGGTACTTGTAATCGTCGCCTTCGGCGGGGCGGAGCTGGCCGGCGGATTGAGAGTCTTTTAGTTCGAGGCGAACTTCGTCGGTGCCGGCGGCTTTGAGGAAATCAACGAGATACTGCGCATTGAAACCGATGGTGAGACTTTCACCATTGTAGGGAGCTTCGATGGAGTCCTCGGATTCGCCAGCCTCGGTGGAAGACGCGGAAATCTTGACTTCACCTTTTTCCAGTTTCATGCGCACCGCGCGCGAGCGTTCGTCGGCGAACTGGGCTACGCGGAGGATGGCGGAGTTCAGATCCGAACTGTTCAGCGTGATGCTCTTGTTGTTGTCCTTGGGCAGCACGGCTTCGAAGTTGGGGAATTGTCCGGTGAGTTGGCGCGAGGTGAGCAGGCGCGAACCGAAGCGGAAGAAAAGCGTGGAGTCGTCCTTGGCGAACTCGACGGTTTCAGCGTCGGTGGAATCTAGCAGGGACTTGAGTTCATCCATCGCTTTCTTCGGAACCAGGGTTTTCATTTCGCCGGAGATGCCTTCAAATTTTTCGCCGCTGCGCTCGCAGTGGGCGAGGCGGTGACCATCGGTGGCGACCATGGTAATCGATTCCGGCTTCAGGAGCATTAGCGCGCCATTCAAGGTGTAGCGAGACTCTTCGCTGGAGATGGCAAATCCGGTGCGGGCAATCAAGCCGCGCAACACTTGCCCAGGAATTTTTACTACTCCCGCGGTCGGAAATGCTGGAAGGCTGGGGAAATTGGACTTCGCCATGCCGACCATCTTCGTGTTGGAGCGGCCGCAGCGGATGCTGACCCAGTGATTGTCGAGCAGCTTAATGGTGATGTCGGCATCGGGCAGGAGTTTTACGTAGTCATGAAGTTTGCGGGCGGGGATGGTGCAGGAGCCTTCTTTTTTTACTTTGGCATTACACGACGTTCGCAAGCTGAGATCAAGGTCGGTTGCCGTGAGCGACAGTTTATCGTCGGCCGCTTCGAATAAATAGTTGGACAGAATGGGAATGGTGGTCTTGCGCTCGACCACGCCCTGCATGGCTGTCGACTCTCGCAGTAATTCCACTTTGCTGACCGTGATCTCCATCGTTCCCACCGCAACGGCCGCTTCCACCGGCATAGACTTTGTCTCCCCTGCCGAATGCTACTTCTAGTACTTCCCTTATATCAAATACAAAACCTATAAAACCAGCAGTAACAGTAGGCGGAGCGGAGAAGTGGAAAACTTTATGAACCGGCCTATTGCCACCACTTTGAGGACCAGCCCTTCGTGTGAGAAATCGGTCCCAGACCCGGCGGAGACCCTACAACAAGATTCCCGCTTTTCTGGTTCCGGCCTCGGCTTACACAGTTTCCACATCCCATTCACAGACTTGAAAAAGGAAGACTGCGCTGCACCGTGCAAAACGTAAAAATCAACGCGTTTATCCGCCCAAATGCTCCGTCAATTTATTGAGCAACCTGTTTAAATCTTTGTCGTTCTTGCGGACCTCTTCTATTTTATCGACGGAGTGCAGAACCGTGGTGTGATGTTTTCCGCCGAACTGGCGTCCGATTTCCGGCAGTGATGCTTCAGTCATATGCTTGGCGAGGTACATGGCGATCTGACGCGGATAGACGATGGCTCGCGAATTATCTTTAGCTTTAATTTCGACCAGGCGCAGGCCGAATTGCTCGGCAACCATTTTCTGAATGGACTCGATGGTGACCTTGCGGGCTTGCGAGTCGATGAAATTCTTCAAAACCTGCTGCGCATAGGGCAGGGTAATCTCGGCGCCAATGAGTGAGGAGTGAGCGACCAGGCGGATGAGAGCGCCTTCGAGCTCGCGAACGTTCGACCGAATGTTCTGCGCGACGTAGAGGGCTACGTCGGTAGGAAGCGTTACTCTTTCCTGCTCAGCCTTTTTTTGCAGGATGGCGACTTTGGTTTCGAGGTCAGGCGGCTGAATGTCCGCGATCAATCCCCATTCGAAGCGGCTGCGCAGGCGGTCTTCGATCTCGGCGAGTTCTTTGGGCGAGCGGTCGCTGGCGATCACGATCTGTTTCATCGTGTCGTGCAGAGCGTTGAAGGTGTGGAAGAACTCCTCCTGGGTGCGCTCCTTGCCAGCGAGGAACTGGATGTCATCGACGAGCAGGACGTCGACGCCGCGGAACTTGTCGCGGAAGGTAGTCATCTTGTCGTAGCGCAGCGAGTTGATCATGTCATTGGTGAACTTCTCGCTGGATACATAACAGATGGCGGCTTGCGGCTGACGGCGTTTTACTTCGTGTCCGATGGCCTGCATGAGGTGCGTCTTGCCCATGCCGACGCCGCCATACAAGAACAGCGGGTTGTAGGCTTTGGAGGGACGCTCGGCGACAGCCTGACATGCGGCATGCGCGAACTGGTTTCCGGAGCCGATGACGAAGGCGTCGAAAGTGTAGCGGGGGTTCAGTTGCGCGGCGCCGTCCCAGTCAAAGCGCGCCTGCGCCGGAGCTGCCGCCGCCGGAGCTGCGGAAAGCCCACCGTTGTGGCGCACGGCGGTCGCTGCCGGATCGTCCTCGGGGGTGATGAACTTTACATCGTTGAACTCGAGCCCGAGGTTATCGATGGCTTCCTGGATGAGGTCGGCATACTTGTCGCCGGCGTGACGAAACTCGGCAGTGGGCACGCGTACGAACAAGATTCCGCCACTGGAGTGGCTGTAGCGTGTGGGCTTCAACCAGGTATCGTAAGAGTGCCGATTGATCTTTTTTTCCAGTGCATCGAGAATGCGCATCCACGGATTAGGGGAGAGTGTTGTGCTCGTAACTGACATAAATTATGAAATACCCCGCCGCGGCGTCCCGGCGGCTGGCTGAGGGCGCCTGTTAATTATTGCTGTTTACCGACAAACTGCTGGAACACTTAGTGTACTGCGGAATGCGCCGGTAGCACTGTGTGCGGTTGTCATGGTGAAAGAGATTTTCTTTAACTTGAACGTGCCGAAATGTTAGCACGAAATTTTTTTAGTCGCACGAAAATCTTGAGCGAAAAATTTTCGTGCAAGCAAATTCGGAACGCGAAACCGGGCGCGTGTCAAGTGTCGAGGATGTAACTGCAACGAGGGCAGTGCAAAGTCTCTCGCGATCGGGTTGGATGCGAGTTCGGGAGGTTCACGGTTTGCGATTTGCATCAGGCTGGCGAAGAGAAAAAAATCTTAACTCGGAGTTGAGGGGAACAGCCGCGGAGAACGCAGTGTGGACAGCGGCGAAAGCGGACAGGTTGAGGGGATCCGATTCGGCTCGCTTTGCCCTTGTGGCACTTGGTCATTTATACTCATCGTTTGCCCTAACACTGTCGATGGAATCAGGAGCAGCTATTTTTCATGCCCAAGCGTACATTCCAACCTAACCGGCGCAAGCGAAGCAAGAAGCACGGATTTCGCACGCGCATGAAGACCCAGGGCGGCAAGAAGGTGATATCCCGCCGCCGCGCCAAAGGGCGGAAGCGGGTATCCGTGAAACCAGGATTCCGCGAGTAGCTTTTCTGGTGCCGCTCCCATCTACCGTCGAGACACTCGGCCGCAGGTTACAGTACGAGGGCATGATGGCGAATGCCACGCTGGGAACCCGACCGGACACCATGCCAGCAAAGAAGGCAGCAGGATTTCCGCGCACGGCACGGTTGTTGCGCCATGCGGATTTCGAGCGCGTGTACAAACAGGGGCGGAGGCATTTTTCCGCGTCCATGACGGTTTTCTATTGGGCGCGGCCGGAAGCGGAGATGCCCACGAAAACGCGGCCGAAGGCGTCCGTGCCACAGTTGCAGCCACACGGGCTGCGCCTTGGATTCACGGTGGGGCGCGTGCTGGGCGGGGCGGTGCAACGGAACCGGATGAAGCGGCGTTTGCGCGAGGCGGTTCGGATGTCCCGTCCTGTGGCCGGGGTTGCGGCGGATGTGGTGATCAATCCTAAGAAGTCATTGCTGACAGCGGATTTCGCCGATGTGCTGAACGAAGTGCAACGCGCTTTTGCGGTGATTGAGCAGAAGTTGTCGGCAAATGCCGGAGCGCGGACGGGGGCGTCCGCACCACACGAGACTTAATGCAAAGTGCCAAAATCGTCGGGCTGCAATTGCTGCGGGTTTACAAGTGGGCGATCTCGCCCATGTTCCCGCCAGCCTGCCGCTATGTGCCGACTTGCTCGGAATATGCCATGGAAGCTGTGGAGCGCTACGGCGCCCTGCGTGGCGGATTTATGGCTTTAGGCCGCGTGCTGCGTTGCCATCCGTTTGCCCGAGGCGGCTATGAGCCGGTGGTTCGAACGGCCGCGGGAGAAGAATCCTTGGCAAAGTGCGGCGCGTGCGTACCAAGCACTGGCGCACCAGGAATTTGAGGCGATAGTCAAACTTTGGCCGATTTTAAGAATCCTCAACAAGAACCCGGCGCTGAGAAGCGACTGCTTCTCGTGTTTCTTCTGACGTTCGTTGCCCTCATCATTTTCCAGCCGCTGCTGAAGAAGTATGGGCCACAGAGGCAGACGGCGCCAGCGCAGAAACAATCTGCGCCGGAACAAAGTGCAGCGGGACCGGCTGCTGCGGCTCCATCCGTTCCGGCTGTTACATCTGCAACTGCTCCTGCTGTCACGGTCAACGAACAGGCTAGGTCTGAAGCTCAAACCGTGATCGAGAATGACCTCTATAAAATTACTTTCACCAACCGCGGCGCGCAGGTGAAGTCCTGGATTCTGAAGAAGTTCGATAACGATGCGCAGAACGGGCCGCTGGATCTGGTGAACACCGCGGCAGCGGAGAAGTACGGATATCCGCTTTCACTGTGGACCTACGACGAGACCCTGCGCAACAAGCTGAACTCGGTACTCTACATTGCTTCGAAAGAGGGCCAGCTGAAGGCTCCGGCTGACATCACCTTCGAGTATGCCGATCAGGATGTCGTTGTCCGCAAGAGTTTCCATTTCGACCACACATACGTGCTGAACGTGGAAACCTCCGTCGTCTACAAGGGTGCGGAGATTCTTGCCGCGCCTGCCTGGCCGTCGGGATTCGGCGATCAAGCCACGCCAGCATCCTACGTCGCGGCCCGCATCGATTATCACAACGACGCCTCCACCGATCGCACCGCGTTGGTCTTCCCGAATTTCGTCTTGCGTCTGGCGGGCAAGACCATTAGCGGAGGCAATACGATTCGAGGGCCTTTCGAGTGGGCCGGCCCGGGCGATCAATACTTCACTGCGCTTTTTGTTCCTGACGATCCGAATACGGCGGCGATGGTGACGTTGCGCAACTCGCTGCAGGTGCCGCGCGATCCGCAGAAACCGGATTCCAAAGAAACCACCAATGTTGATGTAGTCGGTGCGGCTGTCGGGGACTTGCGTGGCGTGACCCGCGAGCGGGTGTATGTGGGGCCGAAAGAGCTGTCGTCGCTGGAAGCCGTGAATGTGCCCACCATCAAGAACGGCGAGCCCGATTTGCGCGGCACGGTGGACTTCGGGTGGTGGGGGTTGATCTCACGTCCCCTCTTCCTGTGGCTGAAGTGGACTTATAAACATATCTATCCCAACTGGGGATGGGCGATCGTGATTCAGACGCTGATCATCACGGTGGCATTGCTGCCGCTGCGGATCACGCAGATGAAGTCGATGCTGAAGATGCAGCGCATTCAGCCGCAGATCAAATCGATCCAGGAAAAATATAAGAAGTACAGTCTGCGCGATCCGCGCAAGGCGGCGATGAATGAAGAGATCAGCGCGCTGTATAAGAAAGAAGGAGTAAACCCGGCGGGCGGATGCCTGCCACTGCTGATTCAGTTTCCGTTCCTCATTGCGTATTACCGGATGCTGGGTATTGCGCTGGACCTGCGGCACGCGCACTGGCTCTGGATCAGCGATTTGTCGGCGCGAGATCCTTATTTCCTGCTGCCGATTATCATGGTGGTCAGCATGTTTGCGATGCAGCGCATGACGCCGCAAACGGGCATGGATCCAGCGCAGCAAAAGATGATGACGGTGATGATGCCGTTGATGATGGGGTTCATCTTCTTCAATCTGGCCGCGGGCTTGAACCTTTACTACACCGAGAGCAATCTGATTTCGATCGCGCAGCAGGCCATCATGAATCGCACCAAGCTGGGGCGAGAGATGCGCGAGATGATGGAAAAACGGGCGAGGAAGAAGGAGAAGTAGCTGTCAGCCGGCAGCTATCAGCTTTCACCCGAGCTGGGATTCTGACCGCGAACGTGGTCAACGCTGCGAGCGCTTGAGTACGCTGACAGCTGAGAGCGGATCTTATGGATAAAGTTGCTGCTGCCAATCGAATCAACGAGTTTCTGCGAGCTGTCGTAACTCACGGCGGCCTTCACCTGAAGTACCGAATCGTCGTGGATCCTCCGGCGCTAAGCGATTGGGAGAAGCCCGAGGTCTTCGTGGACTTCTCGGGTCCCGATTCGACGTTGCTGCTGGATCGCGGCGGCGAATTGCTTCGCGCGCTTGAACTGCTGGCTTTCGAAATTTTGCGGCTGCCTTCGGGCGAGCACGAGAAGGTGGCCTTCGACTGCAAGAATCAGCGGTCCCTGCGGCTGCAGGAATTACGCATGGCGGCGAGCGTCGCGGCGGAGAAAGTCCGGCAGACGGGGACACCATTTCATTTTGCTCCCATGTCGTCGCGGGAACGCCGCATGGTGCATCTCGCGCTGCGCGACGAAGCTGATCTTCGCACGGAGAGCGATGGCGAAGGCCGCGATCGCTGCGTGGTGCTCTATCCGGCGGACTATAAGAGTGCCGGAGCGAAGCCGGCTCGGCGTACGCTGCAGTAATTGCTTTCAGAGTCGTCCACTCCGCGACGGTGCTCCTGTAACATCGGAGAGAGGATGGATTCCCGCCTTAGTTTCGTACTTTTCATTGCAATGACTGTGCTGCTCCCGGTGTTTCCTGGAGCTCAACAGGCGGCGCATGGACAATCAACCTCTTCCAGTACCTCTTCATCTTCCGCACGCCGTGCTCCGAAACCCGCCGCAGCGCGTGGGGATGCGGGATCAGTGAGTAACGGCGTTTACAGGAATCAGAGTTTCGGCTTTGCCTGCAAGATACCAGCGGGGTGGGTGTTGCGGACGGAGGAGATGAATGCGCAGGAAGATGAACATGCAAAATTGGTTGGAGACAGATCAACGGCTGCGGGTAAAACGGCACGGGTACTGCTAGCTGCATTTTCGCGACCACCACAGGCGCGAGGCGAGGATGTGAACGCTTCGATCCTGATAGCGGCCGAGAGTGCGGAGGCGTATCCCGGGTTGAAAGAGGCGGCGCAGTATTTTGAGCCGGTGACCGCGGTTGCGCAGGCGCAGGGATTTGAGGTGATTAACGAGCCCTATGAGTTTGTCTTGGGACCGAAGACGGTGGCGCGCAGCGATTTCCAGAAGGATGTGGGGACGCGGGTGATGTGGCAGTCGACGCTGGTGGTGTTGGTGCGCGGGTACGCAGTGTCGTTCACATTTATTGGGGGCACCGAGGACGAGGTGGAGGAGTTGGTGGAGGGACTGAGATTTGGCGTGGAGAAACCGCGTCCACACTAACTTCCAGCCATATGGAACCCAAGGTTCCCAGCGCCAAGAAAAACAAAACAATTATGAAAGGTATTCGTCCGGTTGCATGACACTTCAATTGCCCGAGAGAATATTTGAAGCGTATCTATTCGACTGCGACGGCACCATTGCTGATTCGATGCCGCTGCACTACAAGGCGTGGAAGAAGGCGCTGGGAGAATGGAGTTGCGAATTTGAGGAAAAGCTTTTCTATGCCTGGGGAGGCATGCCCGTAGTCCAGATCATCTCTACACTCAATGAAAGACATGGACTGAATATGCCGGTAGAGAGCGTGTCAAGCCGGAAGGAGAGACTCTATTTCGAGCTGCTTCCGCAGCTCAAGGCGGTTCCCGATGTGCTGGTGCATATCGAGGCCGCGCACGGCCGGATTCCACTCGCAGTGGTGTCGGGAAGCACAAAAGAATCGGTGTCAGCTTCTCTGGCTGTGCTGAAGTTGCTCGACCGGTTCGACACCATGGTCTGTGCTGGAGACTACAAGAAGAGCAAGCCTAATCCGGAAGCTTTCCTGCTTGCAGCCGCCAGGCTCGGGGTGGCGCCGGAATTCTGTTTGGTATTCGAAGACACAGAGATGGGCATTCAGGCGGCGAAGGCCGCAGGCATGGCCTCAGTTAAAGTTCCGCCGCCGTGGGAAAGGGCCTCGATCTGACGGACACAATCACTTCGCCAATCACAAGGCGGCAGGCATGGGGATATTGACGGCGGCGGGAATGTGACCGGCGCCGAATTCGGAGTTGGAACGCACGTCCCCGAGGTAGGTTGAGGCGGGTTGGGCGAGTGTGCAGTTCAGCGACGGTCATGGTGGGGGTCAAATTTCCTCCTACATAAGGGAAGAGCGGGAGATTTGGGAAAAGGATTCAGGGAGGGGTCGGGTAAATCAGATTCCTCGACTTGCCGTCGCGTTCGCTCCGGGCGGCGCTCGGAATGACAAGATCTCTCTTAGAGTGAGGGGATAGTGCGGTAAGGTTAGGGCGGAACTGTCGAAATCCCAACTTCTGTTCAGATGCGAGGGATCCTTCGACTACAGGACCGTCCTTCGGACGATCATGCTGGGCTCAGGATGACAGGCAATTTAGTCGAGCGGTTCGGGTTCGAGGGCGATGTTGGTCTCGCCGGCGGCTTTTTTGGCAGCGTATTTTTTCATCCAGGCTTCCCAGTTTTTGCCGGCGGCGGTGTCGCGTCCGGTGAAGGCGAGGGCGGCGATGTCGGCGTATGAGATGGAGATTTTTTCGTTCGCGTTCTTGGGGAAAAGGCGAACGATGGAATCTTTCAGCGTGGCAGCGGTGCGGCGGTCAAAGAGATAGCCCTCGATTTTGGTTCCGTCTTTGCGGGTGATGGTGATGTCGCCGCGGTAGTCGAAGGCTTTCTCCAGAGCGATGCGGATTTCTTCGTCGGTGGCGAGCCGCGGGATCCAGCCCTCGAGCTTCTCGTGGACGGTGCCGGGGGCGAGCTCTAGCGCGTCGGGATTAGCGGCAGTGTGCGGGACGGCTTGCGCGGCTTCGTGGTCGATGTGGCCGGATACTTTGCCTGTCATAACTTACGCGCGGGTTTCTTGCAGAGAGTCGCTCGTCGGCGCGATCTGGACTAGCGGATGCACTGGCGCTTGCGGTTCATCCAGCAAACGGAGTGCCTCTTTATCGCGGTATCTCGTGAATAGCGTAGCTTTCACGGTGGCGAGAAATCCGCCGATCGAACTGAAGGTGGCATTCACGGCTGAGGCTTCGTAGCCGCTGTGGACCATGCAATTGGCGCAAGCGGGATTGCCGGACTCGGTGCCGTAGCTGCTCCAATTCGTAGTGGAGAGGAGTTCGGCGAAAGTTTCCGCGTAGCCATCCTGGAGTAGATAGCAGGGCTTCTGCCATCCGAAAACGTTGTAGGTGGGCATGCCCCATGGAGTACACGGGTAAGTGCGCTTGCCCATCAGAAATTCTGAAAAGAGCGGCGAGAGATTGAAGCGCCAATTCTTTTTGCGGTTCGAGAGAATCGCGCGGAACATGCGGCGCGTGCGTGCGCGGCCGAGGAAGTGCTTCTGGTCGGGCGCCTTGTCGTAGGAGTAGCCGGGCGAAAGCATCATGCCTTCAAGCCCGAGCTCCATCATGTCGTCGAAGAAGGCACGGACGGACTTGGGGTCGGCGCCGTCGAACAGCGTGGTATTAGTGGTCACGCGAAAGCCGCGGCTGAGGGCTTCTTTGATGGCGTCGACGGCGATATCGTATCCGCCTTCACGGCAAACGGCGAGGTCATGCTCTTCGCGCTGGCCGTCGAGGTGGACGCTGAAGGTAAGGTACTTGCTTGGCTTGAAGAGATGAATTTTTTCTTTCAGCAGCAGTGCGTTTGTGCAGAGATAAATATATTTCTTGCGCGCGACCAGGCCGGCAACTATCTGGTCGATCTGGGGGTGCATGAGCGGCTCGCCGCCCGGGATGGAAACTACGGGGGCGCCGCATTCGTCGACAGCGCGGAGACAATCTTCAGGAGAGAGATCCTTCTTAAGGATGTGGGCGGGGTATTGGATCTTGCCGCATCCGGCGCAAGCGAGATTGCAACGGAACAAAGGCTCGAGCATGAGCACGAGCGGATATTGCTTGCGGCCGGCGAGCTTCTGTCGAAGAACATAGCTCGACACGGTCCACATCTGGGATACGGGGACGGCCATTATGGGTCGGGAACTCCTGTTGCCTATTTTAGCAGGGTCGGTTGGTTAAATGGTGGGAAGCGAGGAGAGGTGCCGGAAAAGAAACCGTGGAGGCGAGAGATTCAATCCCACTGAGATTCGGCTGAAGAATTCATTGAAAACTCAGCATTTACCGACCGGATTCGGGGCGCACGGAGGATCGATGCAGGGGCGATTTCGTGGTATAATTTGATAGTCGCGAAACGAACGTAAGTACACTAAATTTCAATCACTTGAAGTCAGTTTCGCAGGTTCAGATCGTGCCTGCGGCAACGGGATCGTGCGAGTCAGTTTGAAGTCTCGCTGGGCTGAAGTTTTGCGTCACAAATCGGCGTGCTCGACGGAGCTGAATGGCTACCAAAGAGATCAATACTCCCATCGTAGAAAGCAAAGCAAAAAACGGAATTGTCACCCCCATCGTTGCAAGCAACGGCGGAGGGAAGAACGACTATAACGCCGACTCGATCAAAGTGCTCGGCGGGATGGAAGCGGTGCGAAAGCGTCCCGCGATGTACATCGGATCGACCGGCGATCTGGGGCTGCATCACCTCGTGTATGAGGTGGTAGACAACTCCGTGGACGAAGCGCTGGCTGGTTTCGCGACCAGGATTGAAGTCACGATCCACATCGACAACTCGATCACGGTGATCGATGACGGGCGCGGCATTCCTGTCGACGATATGGACATCGATGGCGAGAAAGTTTCCGCGGCGCAGGTGGTGATGACCACGCTGCACGCCGGGGGAAAATTTGATTCGTCTACGTACAAGGTGTCGGGCGGACTGCACGGGGTGGGCGTTTCGTGCGTGAACGCGCTGAGTGAAGAACTCGAACTGGAAATCTGGCGCGACGGTGCGACCTGGGAGCAAACTTATTCCAAAGGTGAACCCACCAGCAAGATGAAGAAAGTGGGTGCGGCCAAGCGGCGTGGGACGAAAGTTCACTTCCTGCCGGACCGTAGCATTTTCACGGCGACCGAATATAACTACGACACCCTGGCGCAGCGGTTGCGCGAATTGGCATTCCTGAACAAGGGATTGCTGATTACGTTGACCGATGAGCGCTCGACCGATGCGAAGACGGGCGAGGCCAAGCATTCGGACTTCAAGTACAACGGCGGCATCGTGGAGTTCATCAAGCATTTGAACCGCGGCAAGCAGGTGCTGCACGACAAGCCGATCTACATGGAAGCGGAACGCAGCGGTGTGGCCATGGAGATTGGACTGCAGTACAACGACGGATATTCGGAGTCGGTGTTCAGCTTCGCGAACAACATCAATACCGTCGATGGAGGAACGCATCTTTCCGGTTTCCGCATGGCGCTGACCCGCACTATCAATTATGCCGGGCAGCAGATGGGGCTGTTCAAGGATGTAAAAGAAAATCTGACGGGCGACGATGTGCGCGAAGGGCTGGTCGCGGTGATCAGCGTGAAGCTGTCGCAGCCGCAGTTTGAAGGGCAGACCAAGGGCAAGCTGAATTCTGATATTGCGGGCATCGTGCAGGCATTCATCAACGAGCGGCTGGGCGCATTCTTCGAACAGAACTCGACGGTCGCAAAGAAAATTATCAACAAGGCAGTGGACGCGGCGCGGGCGCGCGAGGCGGCGCGAAAGGCGCGCGATTTAACTCGGCGCAAAGGCGCGCTGGATTCCGGCGGTCTGCCGGGAAAGCTGGCGGATTGCTCGGAGCGCGATCCGAACCGGTGCGAATTGTTTTTGGTTGAGGGCGAGTCCGCAGGCGGGACAGCGAAGCAGGGACGCGACCGGCGCTTCCAGGCGATTCTGCCACTCAAAGGAAAAATTCTAAACGTCGAAAAAGCGCGCTACGACAAGATGCTGGCGCACGAAGAAATTCGCGCCATGATCACGGCGCTGGGCACGGGCATCGCCAAGGATGATTTCGATCCCACGAAAGTCCGATACGGGAAAATTATTCTGATGACCGACGCCGACGTGGACGGATCGCACATCCGCACGCTGCTGCTGACGTTTTTCTTCCGGCACATGCAGGAGTTGATCAAACGCAATAACGTCTATATTGCGCAGCCGCCGTTGTATTCGATCAAGAAGGGCAAGTCGATGCAGTACATCAAAGACGACGATGCCTTCGACAAGGTCATGCTGAAACGCGCGGCGGACGGGCTGGTGGTGCGTTACGGCGAAGGCGCGGCCAAGCTGGAAGGCGCGAACCTCACGCGCTTTATGAGCGTGCTGAAGGAGTATCTCAGTTTCTTCGACAAGCTGAACAAGCGGCTGCGGGACGAAAGAATCACCGAACTGCTGCCTCGGCTCGATTTTTCAAAGCACACGGATTTCGAAGGCGACATGAAAACGCCACCGAAGAAGATCGAGAAGCTGGAAAAAGAGCTGAAGAAGCTGCAGAAAGATCAGAAGGCTGCTGCCGTGGTGAGCCGGCTGGAGGGCGAGCACAATTCGCGGCGACCTCTCAAGGAGGTCGAGAGCCGGTTTGACGAAGACCACAACTTATGGGAAGTGCGCTACGTCGATTCTCAGGGTGCCGAGCACATTATCAACTGGGAGCTGGCGTCGACTCCGGAGTGCCGGCAGCTCACCGCAAAGTTCAAGCTGATCGAGCAATACCTGGAGCCGCCGTACGTGGTGGAGGTCAAGCCTCAGGCCAAGAAGGGAGCTGCTGAGGCGGCGACCGACGAGGACGAAGAGGGGCACGCGCCCGCTGCGAGAGAACTTCTCGACGATTCCGAGAATGCGTTCGATAATGCTTCCCTGCGAGAGCTTTTCGATTACGTGCTGGAACAGGGCAAGAAGGGCTATATCATCCAGCGCTACAAAGGTCTGGGTGAGATGACGGCTCCGCAGCTGTGGGAGACGACCATGGATCCGGAGCGGCGGACTCTGCTATCGGTGAAGTTGGAAGACATAGCCGAATGCGAGACCATCTTCACCACGCTCATGGGCGAAGACGTGGAGGCGCGGCGGAAGTTCATTGAAGAGAATGCGCTGGATGTGAAGAATTTAGATATCTAGGAATTCTTTGCCACGGATTTGCACGGATCAAATAAAAGTCAGGGCGGCCTTCCCGGCCGCCTTTTTATTTCAGGCCTTCGACCAGATACAGATCCGCCAACATGCGGTGGTAGCCGAAGACGCAGGTTTTGGCGTCGGGGGTCATGTAGATGGGGCCGATGTTTTCAACGCCGGCGGGGTCGGAGGGCATGAGTTCTTTCCAGAGAGTGCGCTGACCGGTCTTTATGTCGAGGCGGTAGACGCGGGCGGGCAATTCGCCGGGTTGATAGATGTAGAGGGAACGGCCGTCAGCGGCCCAGGTGATGGGCTGCTCTCCTTGATTGATGCCGGCGATGAGTTGAGGATCGCCACCGGCAACGGGATATAAGTATCCCTTCTGGTCGGGGCCGATGGCAGCGATCTGTTGGGAGTCGGGCGCGAGAGCGAAGGCGGTCCCATTCACGCCTTCCTGTGAAATCACCTGGCTCTTGGCCGAGGCGAGATCGTAGACGTAGAAGCGGACTCCCTTGCCGGCCTCGTCGGCGGAGAACAGAATGCGTTTTCCGTCGGGGAACCAGTGGGCCCAACTGTGATTGACGTTGTCTTTCGTAAGATCTCTGGGCTCGCCTGCGCCGGTGGGCAAGAGCCTGAACTGCGAGGGCGATTCCTGGGTCTGCGCGATCGCCCATTTGGTGTCCGGTGACAGAGCGACTGCGCCGCCTTCCCCCAGCAGGACCGCGGGCGAGCCATCCGTCTTGCGCATGTAGACGGCGTAGGTCAGGCCACCGGATTTGGAGTAATCCAGAGCACCGCCGCCGCCTTCCTCGTCAAACAGCAAAGTCTTCCCATCGGCGGAGAGGTCGGCGGGATAGGTGTAGTCCAGCCAGGAAAGTTCGTGCTGCTTGGCATCGTTGGTGAAGACGCCGAGCAATTCACGTCGCCAGGTGGCGCGAACCAGCAGCACACGTCTGTCCTTGGCGATGTCGAGAAGCATAAGCGCGCCGGGCAGGCGGGCCACGATGCGCTGCTTGCCCTCGAGGGATGTGGCGTAGAGAGTGCGATCCGTTCCCGACTTGCTGGCAGTGAACCAGATCTCTTTGCCATCAGGAGCCCAGGCCAGACCTTGTATGGTGAACCACTGGCTGGAAAGAAGGCGCTTGTTGCCGGCCAGATCGACGACGGCGAGAGAGCCGCTGTCATCGCCCTGCAGCGGGTGGTCGGCGAACGCGATGAGATCTCCTTTCGGCGAGACGCGAGGATGGCCGATCCATCCGCCGGTCTGATAGAGCGGTTTTCCGATGGGAAGCTCCAAGCGGTTGCGGCCGCCCATGTCGCGAACCACGGCAATATTGCTGCCATCGGGGGCCCAGTCGGCCCATTGCACTTGCTCCAGAACTTCGCGCGGAGCTCCTCCAGAGAGAGGCGCGCGCGCCAGCGTGCCCATGCTTACCCAGGCTCCGACGGCCTTGCTGTTTAGCAACACGGCCATCTCGGAACTGGGAGAGATCGACATCAGCTGCGTGCGGCTTAAGCCCATGGAGCGCGACTCGGGAGCCTCGGGACGTGCGGTGAATACGTCGACGGGATTTCCTTGCCAGGCTGCGCTATAGAGGATGGTTTGGCCATCGGGAGCGAAGCGGGCGGAGCGGATGCTGCCGCGCCGGAAGGTGAGCTGGCGGTAGAGAGGAGGCTCGAGGGGAGCTGCGGCGAAGAATAATTTTCCGGCGTAAAGGCCGATGGCCGCTGCCACGAGCAATCCAATGGCGACGAGCAGCATGGCGGCAGGCTTCTTGCGCGGTACGGCCATGGGGACGGCCGGGGACGAAGGTCCGCTGGCCGCCGATGACGAAGATTGCGCGGACTCGGCCACGACCGAGGTGCGCGAGGAATCGATGGAGCGCTTGAGGCGCTTGAGATCGGCGCGCAGTTCGGCTGCCGTCTGGCAGCGCATGTCGCGATCTTTTTCTAGAGCCTTGTTGATGATTTCCTCGAGCTTGGGAGGGAGCTCGGGCACCAGGCGATTCGCGGCAGTGGGATGGCGATTGAGAATGGCTTCGGTGACCACGGCGGAAGTTTCTCCGCGGAAGGGCAAGATACCGGTGGCCATCTCGTAGAGCACGACGCCGAAAGAGAAAAGATCGGTGCGTCCGTCGAGCTCCTTGCCGCGCAACTGCTCCGGGGACATATAGGCGACGGTGCCGACGGCGGTGCCGGGACTGGTGAGATCGAGGCTGGTTGCATCCGCCATGGTTTGCGAGTCGCCGCTGGTGGGACGTGCGGCACGCGAGATTTTCGCAAGACCGAAGTCCAGAATTTTCGCGTGGCCGCGATCGGTGACGAAGATGTTGGCGGGCTTGATGTCGCGATGGACGATTCCCTTGCTGTGCGCGGCATCGAGCGCGTCGGCGACTTCGATCGCCAGGGTCAGCAGGCGATCGAAATCCATGGGCCTGCCATTAATCAGGTGTTTGAGAGTTTGGCCGCTGAGACACTCCATCACGATGAACAGATGTCCCTCGTGCTGGCCGATTTCGTGGATGGTGCAGATGTTGGGGTGATTCAGCGAAGAGGCAGCGCGCGCCTCGCGACGGAACCGCTCGAGAGCCTGGGGATCCTGGGAGGAATCATCGGGAAGAAATTTTAGAGCGACGAAGCGGCCGAGCTGGGTGTCTTCTGCTTTGTAGACGACACCCATCCCTCCACCACCGAGCAGTTCGAGGATGCGGTAATGAGAGACAGTTTGGCCGATCATGGACGAGTGGAGGTGGAGCTAAGTCACGAACGAACCAGAACCCGAGCTATCTTAGGCGAAGCGTGGGGCTTCGTCAACGCAGGAGCGAGTTCAAGAATTGGCGACTGCTGACCGGCGAAAGAGCAAGGCCACCGTGTCTGCCAATGCCAGCAAGCTGATGAGCGAGATGTCGCCGAGCGAGATGACGCAGTAGATGCACCACACGCCGAGAACGTGAGCTTCGATGTGGGCCAGATAGAGAGAGAAGGCTAATCCGATGAGGGCGGCTGCCAGCACCAGGCGATAGGCGCGGCGCCAGGCCAACGCCCCCATGAGGAGATATCCGGCGATGCCGAGGATCGCAACCGGAATGCCGGCCAGCATCGCGTAGGGGCTGTGGTTGACGATGCCGCAGTCCCATCGCTCGTTGATGGTGCACGGGGAACTATCGGTACGGTAATGCTCGCGCAGGGCAAGAGCGGAGACGAAGATCCCTAAAACCGCGAGTAGAACCAGCACATACCTCATTGGCTGCTCCTTGCCTCTTTCCATTCTCACACGATTAGCCGGCGGGGTGCGATGCAGTGGCGATATCTTGCAGCAGGTCGGAGGCCTGCCAATCGGCGCCGTGATACCACTTGAAAATCTTTCCGTCGGGAGAAATGACGGCGGTGCTGAGGGAGTGAGTGATCAGGCCGCCTTCTTCCGTGTGGGTCAGAGCGAAATAATCGGCGAACTCGGTTAACTCAGCTTGCGGGATCGCGGAGAATTCCCAATGCGCGAATAGCGTGGGATCTTTGCTTCCAGCGCAGGAAAAACCGTAAGCGCGCAGAACTTTGGGTGTGTCGTGCGCGGGATCGAAGCTGATGCTGAGCAAGTGAGTTTTTCCGTAGCGGGCGGGATCGGCGCGGACCTGGTGGTCGATCGCCGAGAACTCATGACTGACACGCGGGCAGAAGTCGGGGAAGGGACAGCGCGTGTAAATAAGAGTGAGAAGCAGAGTCTGGCCGCGGTATTGATGGAGCGAGATGTGCTCGCCACTTTGATTCACCAGCTTGAAGTCCGGCACTTCGTCGCCGGGAGCGGGGATGTGCATGGCCGCAGTGGGCTTGTCGGTGGCCGGTTTGGAGTGGCCCGTGACCCTAACGTTCTCCAGCCAGTATTTATCGGAGTCGACGACGACATCGGCGGTGATGGAATCGCCGGGCTGGAGTTGATCGATCTGGGCGGGCGGTTTGAAGGTGTAGGGCATGATCATCGCGTCCATAAAACCTGTGATCGGTTCGTTGTCGATGTTAGCCAGGCCGGCGTTCTTGTCCACCGACATAACCCTTCCCTTCAGGGCGTAGCGCTTGGCTGAGGACTGAGAAGCAGCGGACTGGGGCTGCGACTTTTCGCGGTTGCATGCTACGGAGAAAGCAAACAGCACGCACAAACAGAAGAATGCAAGACTTCGCGACGATGAATGAAATGGGCTGGTCATATTCGGTCTTCATTATCTCCGATCATGGGTCTACGTTGCGTTGCCTGCAGCTTCAGTAGTGAAACCGGTAGCGAAACTCCATGTAAATTTGCCGCGGATCGTTCCAGTGAAATCCCCCAAACGTCAGGCTGTTATCCAGTTGCACGCGGCGGTTGGCCACGTTCAACGCATCCACGGAGAAAGTGTATGTTTCGGCGAAGGTTTTTCCGAGAGCAAGATCAACTGTGGTGTGTCCAGGCAGATAGTTCCCGGGATACTGCAATCCGGGCTGCCCGTTCGTGAATCCCGAGCCGTAGTAAACATTGGTCGACGCATACGCGTGCCAGGGGAGATTTGTATTGAGGCCCACGTTCAATGTGTTTCTCTGATCATGATCCGCGGGCGAAAATCCCGGCGGAATATCCAGTCCGCATGCAGATGTGACGGGCGTGGGGCAGATCAAGCCGCCAGTGATCGGCGAGGTTGCCAGCGCGATTTGATTCGCATAGGCAAGGTGAAATTGGCTGCGATGCCCGAGGTTGGGGGAGCGCAGTGTGAGTTCCCAACCTTGAATCAAGGCTGCATCCCAGGTGATCGGCCAGAAGAGATTCGATTCTCCGATGTTGTTATGGTCCAGCCAATTTGTCGCCTTTGTCTGATAATTATCGGCGCTAAGGTTCCAGCCGTGATACGGAATGGTGACGCCAAACTGCCATTCGATATCCCGCTCACCGTGCAGAGGAGCGAAGGTAAAATTCTGGCTGTTTGCCAAATCGAGAAGCGCGCCAGTGGCCGTCACGAGTGGCGGGGCCTGGTAGAAGTATCCGTAGAAGCCGCGAAAGACCCAATTCAGGCGCGGAATTCTCAAGGCGACGCCAAAGCGGGGGTCGGTCGCGCTTTCCGAGATGGAGGAATCAAATTCCGTTTGGCGAAGCCCGGCAATCAACGTCAACCACGGTGTCACTTTGAATTTGTCGTTGATAAATAGGGCAGTGACCCCCCCATTTACGCCAATGGAAGACGCGGGGAAATTTTGGCTGCCGTTGGAGAACACGTTTTCGAAGTAGTTGTACTGGTGCTGGCCGAATCCGTACACGCCGGCTTGAAGATCGTTCTTCCAGAAGGTTGCGTTGAAGGCTACCTGGGCGCCGCCGTAATTGGCGTTCTGATTCACGGTTGAGATGACGGGAAAGTCGTTCGGGCCGCCTTTATAGTCTGCGCCGTTGTAGTGATAAAACGGAGAAACCGTGAGTAGCATATTTGGATTGAATGTGTGCACCCACGAGAAAGTGGCGTAGCCATCGGGCTCACGCTCGGCATCCCGCAGGCCGTAGCTGGGATAGACTGAATTTCCAATTGAGTTGGGATCAGCATCGATGGGAATCTGGTAATAGTCCTGCCGCAAGGAACCGACCAGCCGAAATTGGTTTTTCGAATCGGGATTGAAGATGAACGAGGCGAATCCTCCGTAGCCGTTGGCCGCGTCGTGAATCACTTGAGCAATCGGAGTCTGAAGTCCGTAATTGCTCCGATTTCCGTTCAAACTGGCGTAGTAGGCAAATCGCTGGGTATGTCCTCCGCAACTGATCTGGTCGTTGGTTTGATAGAAATTTCCGGCACTGATCATGAGGTCACATTCCCGGTCGCGTTCAAAACCGGTGCGGGGCGCGACGTTGAAGATTCCGTAGGTACGGTCTCCGTAATCGGCGTCGTAGCTGCCTCGCTGAACTTCGAGATAATCGATGTCCTTCGGGTCAATCTGTGGCCCCAGGTTGGTGGCAATGTTCGTGTTGGGGATGGGGACGCCGTCAATCAGCCACTCGACCTGGTGGCCTCCTCGCATGTGCAGCATATCGTGCGTCACATAGGCAGCCGGCACGTAATCGGTGATCATCTGCATGCCGTTGGTGCGGTCCGCTCCAGGGGTTTCCTGGATGTCTTCACGGTTCAGCATCGTCGTCGGCGTGACACTGTCCGTCGTTGCTTCCACGGGAGTTCCCGAAACGGCGACGGTTTCCCTCTCGCCTGCGACAGTCATCGCGAAATGCAGCACCGGACTGGTGTCAGACTGAACAATTGCACTTTGTTGCGTTTGCTGGAAGCCCGGCGACGAGACTGTGATCGTGTAATTCCCGATAGGTACGGAGCTGAATTCAAATTCTCCCCTGTCGTTGGAGTCCTGGGACTGTGTCCAGTCCGAGTTTTGAGCCTTCAGCATGACCATGGCCCCTTGAACGGGGCGATGCTGCGGATCGTGAACAACGCCGCGAACGGAACCGAAAATCGCGGCAAATGCGATTGCACTCGAGAAGAAAACAACAGCTGTGCATACAATAACTTGCTTCATAAAATGTCTCCGCGGAACTATTCCCGGCGCAGCTTCCGCCTAGGACGCTTCAGGGGTCCCATTGCTACCCGTGACTTCGGCGACGCGCAGCGAAACGTCCGACGAAAAAACGCACGCGCGCGTTAAGCAAATGAATTAAGTCGAGAAGGAGACAGCTTCAGCAGGCAGGCGGGGCGCGGGTAGATTGGAAGTCGACGCAAGCAGCGACTGGTGAGTCCGGATGGGGACGGCTCAAGGGTACCTTGTCGGCTTGTAAGAAAAAGGCGGCGAGATTCGGTTGCGGGTGGGCCCATCGGGCCGTCGTGACGGCACGGTAGCAATCACCGCGGCAGCAACTGGCGTCCTGGATTACAGGTTGCTCACTCTCAGAAGCCAGCGAATCGTGGCAGTGGTGAATTCCTTTCCGGAGGCAGCAGGCATGGGTCGGCGGGGCGGTAACCGCGAGCGCCAGTGGCGCAAGGCTTCCCGCTAGTGCGAGAAACAGCAGCAATCTTGCGGTCAGGCGATGCATACGTTCTGTGTGAATCCGAACCCCGAGTGGGGCTAGCATAGAACAGAATCCCAAATGGGCGCAAGCGAAGTGGGTGTGCGGTTATCGCATCAGCACGTAAGCGCCGCCGTCGGAGAAAGCGATGACCAGGTTGATCAAGATGAAGATCAGATCGTAGTGCCAGCCGGAGGCTTTCTCGCCCCAGAAGCCGGTGTGCCAGGAGAAAGCCTTTTTATAGATGGCGCCGAACATGACGAGGATCAGACCGAAGGCGGCAAGCTGGGTCAACACGCCAAAAGCCACGCCCAGACCTCCGGCAAGTTCGGCGATGCCTAGGAAGATGGTGAATCCCTTACTCATCTCGATGCTCTTGGCTCGCGCTGTGGGGTCCTTGAAATGGCTGTAGCCGCTCGTGACAAAGACGAAGCCAACCATCATCCGCATGAGCAGCAAGCCGAGATCGGTGAAGCGCGCGAGTTGAGGGAACATGACCGATTTCTTCGATGATACGGATTTAGTTAAGGTTGGTAGATCGAACATCGGAAACCTCTCGGAGTTCGACCGCGAGGGCTAAAGCCCGAATTTCTGAAATACTTTACGCGGCGCTGAAGGTCCGCTCTTCCACGGTAGTGCAGGCTGGCGTTTCATCCCATCAAATGCTTCAACGTTTCAAACCTTGCCCCGAATCTTTGCCCACCACCAGCGGACGCCGACGAAGAGGAATCGCCAGTCGCTGAAGAATTCTGGCGGCTTGCCTTCGAAGGCATGACCGATGAATTGGAAAACCCATCCCATGACAAATAGAGCCAGCGCATATGGCCAGAGCCAGTGGACAAAAATACTGCCGAGAAAAACCAGGACCGAGAGCAGGATGGTCGGAATGCCAAGCGTGTGGCAGAGGCGGTTCACGGGATGCTGGTGGCTGGACGCATATTGCGCGATCCATTGCTCGTTGGTGCGATTGCCCAGCATGGGGATGGAATGATACAACGGCCGGCAGGGATTTGCACGAATTCCCTCAAGTGTTGCTGCAACGAGACTCTGTCACCCCCTGTCGATTAAGTAACGGCCGCTAAAGCCGGGCGGCCGGAGAGGTTGTAGATGCGGGGCAGGGTTGCTTTTCTTTTCTGCGCCGAGGTGAGGAGCTTAGGACGGCGTTGGGCGTGTTCTTCGTGCGGCAGAGGTAGCGCGAGCAGAAGCTGATCTCCGCGATAGACGCGCAGCATGCCATCCAAGTGATGGGCGAGCTCGACCGTCTCTCCGGCATAGCCGCGACGGCCGGGCAAGGGTGGCAGGGTGAAGCAGTTCGCCCAAGGTGACGGTGTGATCGGCGGCGCCCGACGCGTTGATAGTGCAAGGCCAGGCAAGGTGCGAGATCGAAGCGGCGTCGGTGGCAGGCCGGACAAAGCGCTGGTTGTACTCGGCGCAGAAGCGGGCGAGCACGATATTGGCCTGAGGCAAAGTGGTAGCACGGGCGAGGCGAAGCTCGCTGACCAGACGGTCCTGGCAAGTGCGCCAGGCGCGCTCGACGCGGCCTTTGGCTTGGGGAGAGTAGGCGGGAATCTGCTCGATGCCGAGTTCTTCGAGGGCGCGTCCGAGTTGGGTAGGAGCTTGTTTTCCGGCGAGTTGTTCGGCGAGAGTCCCCAAGGGGTATGGTTGCGCTGGAAGATGGAGTGGCGGTCGCGGTAGAGACTGAGCGGGACGCCATGCGGGGTGATCATGGCGTGGAGGGCGGGGAGATAGCCGGGAGTATTTTCGGCTTCGAGTTGGAAGTGAGCGGCGAGGATTTGACGGGTGGCGTCATCCTGAAACCCGATGAGCGTGAGCTCGGGGCCGCGGCCTTCGAGCCAGTCATGATGGCTGGCGTCGGTGAGCGCCATCATGCCCAAACGGGGACGGGGTGGGCGACGGGAGCGGTATTGACGAGGCCGGCGCTCCTGCGGAGAGGCCAGTTTGGCGGCGCACAGTCTCGCGACTGACGGCGAGATTCTCTTCGGAGGGAAGTTTTTTTGCCAGATGCGAATCGTTGAAGCCCTGATACTTGCCGCGAGCCAGGTGCAAGATCAACTGCTTCTGGGGAACAGGCAAGGCCCAAGGCATGGAGCGTCCGCCATTGCCGTGCTGCACCCAGCCGATCGAATCGGGCCGATAGCGGCGCTTGAGGCACTGGACCTGACGTTCACTCAGTTGCAGCAGGCGGGAGGCTGAGCGTACGCTCAGCCTCCCGCCTGCTGCCTTCTCAATCACTTTTCACTCGTTGGAACTCTTTCTGACTCATCGTCACCATCCTTAGAGGGTGACAAAGTCTCGTTGCAGTTATGGGGTGACATTATCTTGGAGCATTTACAGCACGAATTCCCTCAGTTGAGGCCTCCGCTTCCCGCGTGGTAGCATCCTAAGTTTTGGCGGGTGATGTTGGGCTGGCCTGTCTACTGCACTATTCTCTTCTGGGCCTTCTCTGTCTGCACGCCTGCGAAGGAGCCTACTCGTGAAAGTTTATACCGGAGAAAACACTCGTAATGTTGCGATTGTGGGGCACGGGCATGCGGGGAAAACCTCGCTGCTCTCGGCCATGCTTTATACCGCGGGGGCAACGCCGCGGCTGGGGCGGGTGGACGACGGGTCGGCGACCACCGATTACGACGAAGAAGAAATCGCGCGCAAGATGTCGATTGCGGCGTCAGCAGCTTACGTAGAGTGGGGCAAGACGAAGATCAATGTAATCGATACGCCGGGGTTCAACATGTTTGTCCACGAGGCGCGGATGGTGCTGCCGGTGGTGGATGCGGCGATTGTGGTGGTGGACGGCGTGGCGGGCGTCGAGGTGGTGACGCAGCGAGTTTGGAACGATTGCGAGGAGTACAAGACACCGCGGCTCATTGTGGTGAACCGCATGGACCGTGACCGGGCGAACGCGGAGCGCGTGCTGGAGTCGCTGATCAACGCGTTTGGACGAAATGTGATTCCGATCGCGCTGCCCATCGGGAGCGAGAAGAGTTTGAGCGGGGTGGTCGACCTGGTGCGCATGAAGGCCTACACCTATGAGTTGGGCGGAAATGGAAAAGGGAAAGAGACGGAGATCCCGGCCAACATGCGGGCGCAGGTGCAGGAAGCTCACGAGCAACTGGCTGAACTCGTAGCCGAGGGCGACGACAAGCTGATGGAGAAGTTCTTTGAGGCGGGCACACTACCGGAAGAGGATCTGATTCCCGCGCTGCACAATACGATTCGCGAAGACAAGCTGTTCCCCGTTGTGTTTGCTTCAGGTCTCGGCAACATCGGCGCCGACCGGGTGATGGATTTCATTGTGGACTATACTCCGGCGCCTTCCGAGCATGAGTGGGTGCAGGGCGAACCGAGCCCCTCGGGAAACGGGGATGCGCCGAAGCGGCATGAGACGGACGCGGAACCGGTTTCGCTGTATGTGTTCAAGACAATTTCGGACGCGTTTGCAGGAAGGATTTCCTACTTCAAAGTTTTCTCCGGCGTGCTGAAGAACGAGGCGACGGTGCAGAATTTCTCGCGCGGATCGACGGAGAAGCTGTCGCATATTTCCATCATGCAAGGGAAGACCGTGGTGCCGGTGACGGAGTTGCATGCGGGAGATATTGGCGCAGTGGCGAAGTTGAAAGACGCGCTCACCGGCGACACGCTGGGAGACAAGACCGCGCCGATTTTGTATCCGCGGGTGAAGCTGCCGGAGCCGGCGATTACGTTTGCCATTGAGCCCAAGAGCCGCGCGGATGAAGACAAGCTGGGTCCGGGGATCCATAAGCTGATGGAAGAGGATGCCATGCTGCGATTCTTCCGCGATCCGCAGACCAAGGAGTTTCTCATCGCCGGAACCGGACAACAGCATATTGAGGTGATCGTTTCAAAGCTCAAGAAGCGGTATCACACGGAAGTGGTTTTAAAGGCGCCCAAGGTGCCCTATCGCGAGACGATTCGAGCCAAAGCCGATGTGCAGGGACGGCACAAGAAGCAGACCGGCGGGCATGGTCAGTATGGAGATTGCAAAATCAAAATGGAGCCGATGCCGCGCGGCGGACAATTCGAATTTGTAAACGACATTTTCGGCGGCGCGATTCCGAAAAACTTTATTCCGGCGGTGGAAAAGGGAATCAAGGATGCGGCAGCGCGGGGGTATCTTGCAGGATTTCCTGTCGTGGATTTCCGCGTGATTCTGTATGACGGGTCGTATCACGATGTCGACTCGAACGATTTGTCGTTCCAGATGGCGGGGCGCATTGCCTTCCGGAAAGCGATGGAGCAGGCCAAGCCCACGCTGCTGGAACCGGTGATGACCGTCGAGATCACGGTGCCCGACGAATTTGCCGGGTCGATCATGGGCGATTTGAATAGCCGGCGTGGGCGTATCCAGGGCATGGATAACAAGGCTGGCAACACGGTAGTGAAGGCCGAAGTGCCTATGGCCGAGATGCTGACCTACGGCGTGGATTTGACTTCAATGACTCAAGGACGCGGCAGCTTCAACATGGAAATGCACCACTACGACACGGTGCCGGGACAACTGCAGGAGAAAATCATTGAGAAGGCCAAGGCGGAGCGGGGCGAGGTGAAAGACGAGGAAGAGTAAAAAGAGGACTGACAAGGCAAGATCGGTTTGAAGCGGCTGTGGTCACGTCAGGCATCCTTTGACTGCGCTTGACCGTCCTTCGGGCGATCAAGCTTCGCTTAGGATGACAGGCAGAGAAATAATAATACTGAGGTTAATCATGAAAGCAATCCTGATTGCTGTCTTCTCTCTTTTTGCTTTGACACTGGCGGGGAGTGCCGCCGAGACGCAAGTGTTTCCCACGTCGGCCGGGCCAGTGAAAATCACTCCGCTGCATCACGCCAGCACCCTGATTGAGGCGGGAGGGAAAACTATCTACCTCGATCCGGCCAAGCCCGCGAAGCTTACGGGGCTTCCGAAGGCGGACCTCATTCTGATTACCGACATTCACGGCGACCACATGGATCCGGATTCGATCAAGGAAATCAGCAAGGCGGACACGGAAATTATTGCGGCGCCGGCAGTTGTCGCCACTGTCACCAGCGCCAAGCCGATTGCCAATGGAGAAACGAAGAACTGGCAGGGATGGACGATTGAGACGATTGCCGCATACAACTTGAAGCGCGGGCCGGAGCCAGGAAAATTGTTTCACGACAAGGGACGCGGCAATGGCTACGTCCTCACCTACGGCGGCAAGCGTTTCTACTTCTCCGGCGATACCGAAGGCATTCCGGAGATGCGCGCGCTTAAGAACATCGATGTAGCGTTTGTGTGTATGAATCTGCCCTACACCATGCCGCCGGAAGAGGCAGCTGACGCGGTAAAAGCTTTTCATCCGAAGATTGTCATCCCTTACCACTATCGCGGATCCGATCTCGCCGTATTTCAGAAAGCGCTGGAAGGGACCGGGATCGAGGTTCGGTTGCTCGACTGGTATCCGAAGTAAGAGGCGAGGCTCTCCTATACAGTTCGTGTTAACATCCGGCCAGTGGCCACCGCCAAGAACAATTTGAATCACAACCCGGAGCGCCTGGTCTCGGCTGCCCCGGTTGAGGACGATTCTTCATTTGAGCTGAAGCTCCGGCCGCAACGGCTGGGCGAGTTTATTGGGCAGGCCAAGGTCAAAGAAAATCTGGCGGTGGCGATTGAGGCGGCGCGGTCGCGTGGCGAGGCCATGGATCATGTGCTGCTCTATGGGCCGCCAGGGCTGGGAAAGACGACGTTGGCCAACATAATCGCCAACGAGCTGGGCGTGCACTTTCAGCCGACGGCGGCGCCGCTGTTGCAGATCAAAGGCGATCTGACGGCGATCGTCACCAACATGCAGGAGAGGCAAGTCCTGTTCATCGATGAGATTCACCGGCTGCAGCCCGTGCTGGAAGAGTTGCTCTACTCGGCTCTGGAAGATTACAAGCTCGACATCATCATTGGACAGGGGCCTTCGGCGCGCACGCACACGCTGGAAGTGAAGCCGTTTACTTTTGTTGGCGCGACCACGCGGGCCGGGTTGATTTCGGCACCGTTGCGATCGCGTTTCGGGATCGTGCTGCGGTTGGAGTTCTACACTCCGGAAGATTTGCGGGTGATCGTGGAGCGGTCGGCGGAAATCCTAGGCGTGCAAGTCGATGATGCCGGAGCGATTGAGATTGCCAGCCGGTCGCGCGGAACGCCGCGTATTGCCAACCGATTGCTGCGTAGAGTCCGCGACTATGCACAGGTGCGGGGGGCGGGAAAAATCGATTTGCCGACCGCGCAAGCCGCGCTGCAAATGCTGGAAGTGGACAAATACGGCTTCGACGAAGTGGACCGCAAACTCCTGCTCACGATTATCGAGAAATATCAGGGTGGTCCCGTGGGCTTGAATACATTGGCCGCAGTTCTCGCGGAAGAGCCAGACGCGATTGAAGAGGTCTACGAACCCTTCCTAATGCAGATTGGATTTCTAAACCGCACGCCACGCGGGCGCGTGGCCACCCAGCTGGCCTACGAGCACTTCAACATCACGCCGAGCCGCCGTCAGAGTTCGTTGTTCTAGATCCTCGTCGTTTACAACTCCTCGTCCTATCTGCTGAATGTCTTTGAGAATCTAGCTTCGGCGTTCGTTACAAACATTTGTTTTTTGTCTAGTCAGGCCGAATATAGTGTATCTTCCTCAATTCCCCTTTGTGAGCGGTGAGGGTTGAATCTGGCTTGGGGCGGCGTCCAGAGATCATGCATTCTGCGAGGTTTGCGATATTGGCGGTCTGGCTGACGTCTGGGCTGGCATCGCATTCCTTGGCCGCTCCCTGGCAGCAGTCCGTGGCAACGCAGAACGCAGTCTCGGCTCAAGGCGCCTCGACAGGGCAAAATTCCACTCCACAGAATTCACCGACTACGCCGCAGAATCCTCCGCCTCCCCCGGAGGCGAATCCCGTGCCACCAGGAGAGAAGCCTGCGCCGACCCGGCAAAATCCTGCGCCCTCGGCTCAGGAGCCAGAGCCGGTGATAAGGAATCCCGAGATTCGTCCTGCGCTGAAGCCGGAAATCGCTCCTCCGGCCCTGACCATTCCAAGACTGACCCGGGCTCCCGAACTGGAAGATTTTCTCAGCATGAAGCCCGTGGGCGACGCGGCGTTGCAGATGGCGAAGGTTACGGGCTTTGTGCAACGCAATCCGCATGACGGAGAGAAGGTTTCGGAGGAGACAGCCGCCTATCTAGGCTATGACCAGAAAAATCTGTACGTCGTGTTCGTGTGTTTCGACGATCCCAAGAGAATACGGGCACGAATGTCGCGTCGCGAAGATGTTTATGACGATGATGATGTCGAAGTGATGCTCGATACGTTTCACGACCGCCGGCGCGCCTATGCCTTCCAGACCACTCCGCTCGGCGTGCAGTGGGACGCGATTTGGAGCGAGGCCACGCGAGATGAGATCCTGGGAAATTTCGATACCTCGTTCGATACGGTCTGGGATTCCAAAGGGAAAGTCACAAGCCGCGGCTACGTGGTATGGATGGCCATTCCTTTCAAAAGCCTGCGCTTTCCTTCGACGAAAGAGCAGGAGTGGGGAATCATTCTTTACCGCGGAATCGTTCGCAAGAACGAGGACGCATTCTGGCCGCAGGTTACCTATAAAGTGGCGGGCAGGCTGGGACAAGCCGCAACGCTGTATGGCCTGGAAGGAATATCGCCGGGCCACAGCATCGAACTGATTCCTTACGGGATCATGCGCGGGTTCCGGGGGCTGGACCAGCGCGATCCCTACAATCCCTATTTTCAAAACGCCGTGGCACAGGGGCAGATTGGCATGGATACGAAATTCGTCATTCACGATCACTTTGTGCTGGATATGACGGCGAATCCCGATTTTAGCCAGGTGGAGTCGGAGGATCCGCAGATTACGGTCAACCAGAGGTTCGAAGTCTATTTTCCCGAGAAGCGCCCATTTTTTTTGGAGAACGAAGATTACTTCCGCACGCCGTTCGACTTATTTTTCACCCGCAATATTCAAGATCCTTCCGCCGGGATCCGTCTCACCGGAAAAGAGGGTCCGTATTCCGTCGGTCTGATGGCCACCGACGATCGCGCCGCCGGCCTTGCGGTTCCAGATTTCTGCCCGCCTACATCCTTTATTTGTTCGAGCGGCCTCTCGGGCATTCGTTCTTACTTCACCGTCGCCCGCGTGAGCCGCGACATCTTCAAACAGTCGAGTGTGGGCGCGGTTTATACCGATTGGGAGTGTCCCACGACCGGCGAGTTTAATCGCGTCGGTGGAATCGACACCCGGCTGAAGTTCAACGCCAACTGGACCCTGGACGGACAGGCCGTAGTGGGTTCGAGCAACCTGCGGGGTCTGAACACTGGCAATTTGGAAACCACCTGCGAGTACAACTTGTATCCGTTCAGCTCAGGGAATGCAGGTAACAACAACTACTACGCGGGGCCTGCGGACAAACTCGACCTGAAGCGCGATGGACTGCATTTTGCCTACGAGGGAATTTACGATGACATCAGCCCGGGATTTGTAACCGTCCCAGGTTTTGTGAACCGCGTAGATATTCGCGAGCTCTATCAGACTGCCGACTACCGTTTCCGTCCGAAGAAAGGGTGGATCGTCGACTGGGGGCCTTCGTTGAACCAACGCTATGTCTTCGATCACGAAGGCAACCGCCTGGATACGGATTACCAGCCATACCTGGCGATCCAAGGGCGCGGCCAAACCATCATCTACTTGTTTCCTTACGAAGAGTTAAGGGAGCGATTGAGGCCGCAAGATTTCTGTTTCTTGGGTTTTTCCTGCCAGCCCCGACCCAACCAGGATTACCACGAACATAACAGCGGTGCTTCCGTCCAAACCAGCATCCTTCCCAAGGTAACGGTCGGGGCCAGCTATCACTGGGGAGACGGAGCGAACTTCGTGGCATCTCCCAGTGCTCCGCCGCCGCTTAACGAACCATTCGTCGCACGCCAGGATACGGCCACCGGTACGCTGACGCTGCGTCCGATGAAGCCCTTGAAGATTGAGAACACTTATCTCTTCGAGCGCTTGCGAGCCACGCAGAACGAATTTCTTCTCGCCCTCTCGCAGTTGCCCGGGGCGCGCATCGGACAAGGGATTTTCAACGACCACATCCTGCGCAGCAAATGGAACTGGCAATTTACGCCGCAGCTTTCGCTGCGCCTGATTCTGCAATACAACGCGCTGTTGGCCAATACAACGGGTAATACGATTTACCCATATACCTACCTGCCGACGGAAAAGGAATTCAATGTCGACTTCTTACTCACGTATCTCGTTCATCCAGGTACAGCGATTTACGTCGGCTACAACAGCGATCTGCAGAATCTGAATCATGGACTGAGCCAAGATCCAGTAGGCTTGGCGGGACTGTATTCGGCGAAGGGCTTCATCAACGACAGCCGGCAGTTCTTCGTGAAAGTGTCTTACCAGTTCCGCTTTTGAAAGAAGCCATCGCCTGCCAACTCTCGGCTGCAATGGCTCGCGGAATCGGCCGGCGTGCGGTTGCTGAATCCTCGGCGATTCCGGTAGAATCTAAGGATTCGAATTGAGGTCAGAAACCCATGAAAGCAGCCATTCATCCCGCTTATAACGAAGTTCGCGTGCATTGCGCATGCGGGAATGCTTTTGTTACCCGCTCCACTCATAAGGGCGATATCAGCGTTGAAATTTGCTCCGCATGCCATCCCTATTTCACCGGTAAGCAGAAGCTGATGGATACTGCCGGCCGCGTGGAACGCTTCCGCCGGAAGTACGCAAAAAATGCGCCCGAAGCGGCCAAGAAATAACCTTACTTGCCACGGATTAGCAGAGCCCTCGCCCACGCGGCGGGGGCTTTCGTTATTAGAGAAAGCCTACAGCGACTTCCGAGCAATTGTTGTTTTGCGACGGAGTACCCACCACCCGATCAGCAGGCCGATCAAGATAGGCACAATACCATCCAACATCCGGTATGCCGTGAAGGAAGAGGGCCAGGATACCTCCTCGATGGGCCAAGCTCGGGCGGTGAAACGTTCAACAAACCAATTCAACGTTTTGGTGAGCACCGACATGGTCAAGCGCTCTGCCACCGAAACAATGAGCATCCACAAACCCAGGTGCAACAGCCACGCGGCGATGACAGGCGGAGGCCACCGTCGGAGCAAAGGGCAGATTCCGGGAATTGTGTCTCTCTCGGTCACATGCATTTGCCGGTTTTCTGATCTTGTTGAAGTTCCCTGCTTTGGTCTTCCGCCTTCGTCTTTGCAGGATAGAGCCAACGGGCAAGCAGATATGCCGCGATCAGATAGAGAACGATCCTCGTAAAAGTCGCAAGGATCGAGTAAGTGATCGAGAGCCGATGACCATCGCGCGGGATGTTATGTTCGGCAAAGTAAACGTGGTAGGAAATCTGCTCAGCTACTGTCATAAAGAGCGCAGAGAAGGAGTCAGCAATCAGCACCGCTACAACAATGGCACCAATGTATTCGGTGAGCAGAATTTGGCGGATCGTGCGCATCGGGAACTCCAGGTCGTCCGCATTGTCGCTTGTCGGCAAAGTCGCTGAAAGGAAGTAGAATACAGGCGTGAAGAAGTTTTGGGATAACCCGTCTGGGGTGGAGGCTCTCGTCCGGGAGGCAACGCCGCTGGAGCCCGTTCCCGCGAGTCTTTCTATCGGTACCGTGAGCATCACCCCAGCCACGGTCCTCGCGCCTATGGCTGGCGTCACCGACACGGTCTTCCGGCGCTTCATCCGCAACCTCGGCGGATGCGGCCTCATCATGACTGAATTTACGTCGGCTGACGGCGTGCTCCGCAAGAAGGATCAGAAGGCCAAGCGCTACCTCCATTTTTATGAAGACGAGCACCCCATCTCCGCGCAGCTTTTTGGCAGCGACCCGCAAGTGATGGCGGATGCGGCACGCCTGGTCGAAGGTCTTGGCTTCGATCTGGTGGATTTGAATCTGGGCTGCCCCGCGAAGAAAGTGGTGAAATGCAACGGGGGTTCCGGCCTGCTGCGCGATTTGCCGGCGATCGGAAAGATTTTCGAATCCGTGCGCGCGGCCGTGAAAATTCCTTTCACCGTGAAGTTCCGCGCCGGATGGAACGACGATGAGATCGTCTGCGTGGAACTGGCTCGGATGGCGGAATCGTGCGGGTTGGCAGCGGTTGCGTTGCACGCGCGTACTCGTGAGATGGGTTACAGCGGCCAGGCGCGCTGGGAGTGGATCGCCGCCGTGAAGGATGCCGTAAAGATTCCCGTGATCGGCAACGGCGACATTCGCAACCCCGAAGACGCCTGCGCCATGATTACGCAAACCGGTTGCGATGCGGTGATGATTGGACGGACAGCGCCATCCAATCCTTGGATCTTTCGGCAGATTGAGCAGCACTGCGCGGGGATGGAGTATGCCGTACCCTCGGAAGCCGACCGCTACCAGATGATCCGCACCTACTTCCAGATGCTGATCGAAGAGGAGCTGCCGGATGCGGTCGGCAAGATGAAGCAGTTCGCCTCATGGTTCACCCACGGCGTCCCCGGGGGGGCGGCCCTGCGCAAGGCGATCTACGAATCAAAGAGCGCGGTGGAGATTCTGGGGAAGGTAGAAGAATTCTTCGAGGCCAGGCTGTGTGGCGTGGGTGTCGCTTCGACAAGCCCAGGGCAGGCTCTTGCCCGCGAGACTGTCTAAGGAGCCTTAGCTACCATCTTCCCCGACTCATCCTTGTCCACATACGCCCAAGGCATCTTCGCGTCGTGAGTGAAAACCGTGAGCCACTTCTCCGGGATTGCCTTCGCGTAATACTGCTTCTTGCTTTCGATGGTTTGCAGCGGGTAGAGGTCGAAACCCATGCCCCAGGTGATGTCGATGTGCGCGGTGGTTGGGATGAGGTCGGAAATGTAGCAGGCGGTGCGGCCTTTACTTTCGACAATTACGGCTTGCATGTGCGCGGTGTGGCCGGAGAAAGTTTTCACTGAGATGCCGGGGACAATTTCCTCGTCGCCTTTGAGCAGCGTCATTTGTCCGGCCTGCACGAGAGGGTCATAGTTGTCGGGGATGTAGCTGATGGAGTCGCGCTCGCTGGGACGGCGCGCATATTGCCACTCGCCCTCCGGCGCGTAGTATTTCGCCCGCGGAAAAGTGGGAACGATCTTGCCAGCTTGATCCCGCACCGTATTCCAGCCGCAGTGGTCGAAATGCAGGTGAGTATTGATGACGATGTCGATATCTTCGGGCGCGACTCCGCCAGCTGCTAGATTCGTAAGCAGCTGCGCGGGCCGGCCGTAGAACTTGATCATGCGTTCCGACAACTTGTTGCCCATCCCCGTCTCGACCAGGACGTTTTGCTTACCGGTGCGGATGAGGAGCGAGTTGAGGCCCGCCTGGACGTAATTTTTCTCGTCGGCCGCCGCTTTGCGAGACCACATCACTTTGGGAATGACGCCGAAGAACGCGCCGCCATCCAGCGGATAGGTGCCGTCGGAGAAGATGTTGAGTTCGAAGTCGCCCAGGGTCAAACGGTGCATGAAGCTAGTGTGCCACAGAGTACATCGGCGTTTCCCCGATGAGACTGGGGTACTCTCATTCATATGGAACGGCCGACCAGCGTCACGGTGATCGCAGCTCTGTTTTTCCTGGTCGCGGCTTATTTGATCACGATGGGCATCATTGAGTTCGTGGCGCCCGGCACTGCTTCAATGACGCTGAGAACGGGAGTTACGTACGGGAGAGAACTGACCGGACCACAGACGGCCTTATCGGTCGGAGCAGGATGGGCGCTAGTCAGCTGGGGACTTTATCGGCTCCGCAATTGGGCGCGGTGGTGCGCGATCGTCCTCATGGTGATCGGGATCGCCGGATCGGTGCCCGCAGTTTCCGCGGCCGCGAGGGATCTGACTTGGCGTTTCTTCCTCTATGGCGCACAAATCATGGTGCGAGTTGTGATCACGTGGTACCTGGCTGCATCGCCAGAATTGATTGAGGCCTTCGCGAACAGGTAGGCGCTGCTTGAGCACGATCAGGGGTACCGTCAGAAACAAAGTTTGTCATTCCGACCGAAGGGAGGAATCTGCTCGTCGCTGACAGTATCGATGCTGCTGACGAAAGCAGATTCCTCACGACGCAGCGCCGTTCGGAATGACAAAGTTTATCTATCGCGTCGGTGGCTACTTTGCTTTTACTTTTTCTTTCTCGCCCACCCGCTTGCTAACTTCGAACGTCATCTTGCCGGCCTTCTTGTCAGCATCGACCACGATGTGATCGCCGTGCAGAATTTCGCCGTCGAGAATCTTCAACGCCAGCGGGTCTTGCACCAGCTTCTGAATCGCACGCTTCAGCGGACGCGCGCCGAAGTTAGGGTCGTAACCTTGCGTGAAGAGCAGTTCCTTTGCGGCGTCCGTGAGTTCGATTGAGATCTTGCGGTCCGCGAGCAGGCGCCGCACATCTTCCAGGCGCAGTTCGATGATCTTGACCAGCTGCTCTTTGCCGAGCGGACGGAAGACGATGATGTCGTCGACACGGTTCAGGAATTCCGGCCGGAAGTGTCCGTGGAGTGCGTTCATCACCTGCTTACTCGCCTTCTCAAAATCTTCGGGCGTGCGCAGGGTTTCGGCTTGCAAGTAACTCGAACCAAGATTCGACGTCATGATGATGATCGTGTTCTTGAAATCGACCACACGTCCCTTGCCGTCGGTGAGGCGTCCATCGTCCATGATCTGCAGCAGGATGTTGAAAACATCGAGATGTGCTTTTTCGATCTCGTCGAAAAGCACGACTGCGTATGGCCGGCGGCGAACTTGCTCCGTGAGCTGCCCGCCTTCTTCATAGCCCACATATCCCGGAGGGGCGCCAATCAGGCGGGCGACCGAATGCTTCTCCATGTATTCCGACATATCGATGCGAAGCAATGCACGTTCGTCATCAAACAAAAACTCGGCGAGGGCGCGAGCCAGTTCAGTTTTGCCTACGCCGGTCGGGCCGAGAAAAATGAATGAACCGATCGGGCGCTTGGGATCACTGAGCCCGGCGCGCGAACGGCGGATCGCATTGGCCACTCGCTCCAGGGCCTCGTCCTGGCCGACGACACGCTGGCGCAGGGTCACCTCCATGGTGACCAGCTTCTTCACTTCGCCTTCGAGCATCTTGGAGACGGGGATGCCGGTCCACTTGGAGACGATGCGGGCTATGTCTTCTTCGTCCACTTCTTCTTTAAGCATGCGCGGAGCGCCGGCGTCTTTGCCGTCAATCTTAGCGGTCAGCTGGGCCAGTTCTGCTTCGGCCTGGCGCAGCAATCCGTAGCGGATTTCTGCAACGCGTTGCAGGTTGCCTTTGCGTTCTTCGGTTTGCTCTTCGATTTTGAGCTTCTCGATTTTTTCCTTCAGCTCGCGAGAACGGGCGATCAGATCTTTTTCTTTTTTCCAATTGGCTTTGAGAGCGTTTGCTTTCTCGCGAATTCCGGCCAGTTCTTTCTCGATGACGGCGAGACGCTCTCGGGAGTTGGCATCATCTTCTTTCTTCAGCGCCTGCTTTTCGATTTCCAGTTGCGTGGCGCGGCGCTCGAGTTGGTCGATTTCGGTGGGAAGCGAATCGATCTGGATGCGGATGGAGGCGGCAGCTTCGTCGACGAGGTCAATAGCCTTGTCAGGCAGGAAGCGGTCGGAGATGTAGCGGTGCGAGAGAGTCGCGGCCGCGACGATCGCGGAATCTTTGATGCGGACACCGTGGTGCACTTCGTACTTTTCCTTCAGCCCACGGAGAATGGCGATGGTGTCTTCTACATTGGGCTCGCCGACGAAAACAATCTGGAAGCGGCGTTCGAGGGCGGCATCTTTTTCAACGTATTTGCGGTACTCGTTCAGCGTGGTGGCGCCGATGGCGCGTAGTTCACCGCGAGCGAGGGCCGGCTTGAGCATGTTGGAGGCGTCGATGGCGCCTTCCGCGGCCCCGGCGCCGACAAGGGTGTGCAGCTCGTCAATGAAGAGAATGACCTGCCCCTGCGAGTCTTCGATTTCCTTTAAGACGGCCTTGAGTCGATCTTCGAATTCGCCGCGATATTTTGCTCCGGCCAGCATGGCGCCGAGGTCAAGCGCGACTACGCGTTTGTTTTTGAGGACTTCGGGCACATCGCCCGAGATGATGCGCTGGGCGAGGCCTTCGACGATGGCGGTTTTGCCTACGCCAGGTTCGCCGATGAGCACCGGATTATTTTTCGTACGTCGGGAGAGAACCTGGACCACGCGGCGAATTTCTTCGTCGCGTCCGATGACGGGATCGAGCTTACCGCGGCGGGCCTGCTCGGTGAGGTCGCGGGCATAGCGCTCAAGAGCCTGGTATTTGGCCTCGGGATTCTGGTCGGTGACTTTTTGCGAGCCGCGCACAGAGGTGAGAGCCTTCAGGATCGCGTCGTACGCAGCGCCGTGGTTTGCGAGGATCTGCTGGGCGGCATCCTGCTTGAGGTGCGTGATGGCGAGCAACAGGTGCTCGGTGGAGACGTATTCGTCTTTGAAGTTGGAGGCTTCTTTGAACGCTTGCTCAAGCAGCTTGTTGACGGCGTTCGAGAGCGTGGCTTGCGTGGTTTCTCCGGAAACTTTAGGAAGCTTTTCGATGTCGCGATAGAGATCGCTGAGAACGGCTTGCGGGCCGATGCCGATTTTTTCCAGCACCGGTGGAACGATACCCTCTTTATCTTCGAGAAGTGCGGCGAGCAGGTGGATCGGCATTAGCTCGGGGTTTCCGTGCTCGGAGGCGAGGTTGTTCGCACGCTGGATGGCTTCCTGCGCTTTGACTGTGAACTTTTCCCAACGAACGGCCATGGAGTAACTCCATTTAGTAATTTGGTGATTGCGTGAGTGGGCAATTTGAAAAACTGCGGTTTGATGTTTCGAACTGCTTAATCACACGCTTGCTAAGTTGCAAAAAATAAATTGAGAGGCAGCCATTTTTTGCTACCTCCCGTCGATTGTAGACCGTCGAGCCTTTGCTTGACTTGGACGACACAGCCCCTTCGCCTCCGCTCAGGTCAGGCTTGGGCGGCTGTCCTCGCAAGAACGCAGCCTTACGCGGCTTTGCTGGGAGCCTTGGCTTCCAGCGTCTTATCACCAGCCTTCTCGCTGCCGATGTTGACTTTGATCTGCTTCGGCTTGGCTTCAGCTTTCTTGGGCAGAGTGATCTTCAACACGCCCTTGTCGTAGTTGGCCGAAACTTTCTCGGAGTCCACCGTGGTGGGCAGAGTGAAGGTGCGGGTGAAGCTGCCATACTGACGCTCCACGCGGCGATAATTCTCTTCCTTCTCTTCCTTCTCGATCTTGCGCTCGCCGTGCACGGTGAGGGTATTGTTCTCCAGACGAATGTCGATGTCTTTCTCGTCGATTCCGGGCACTTCGATCTTCAGAGTGACATGGTGTTCGTCTTCGTAGACGTCGACGGCGGGGGCAAAGCTGGATGCGGTGAGGGACTCATCCCGGCCACCTTCGTTATAGGACTCACGGAACAGGCGGTTCATGCGGTCCTGCAGAGTGGAAAACTCACGGAAAGGCTCCCAACGGGTTAATACGGTCATGGCAATGATCCCCTAACTGTGCTTAGTTTTCAGAAATTTGGCGTTGCTGTTCAACGAAGGTTAGATGTGCAATCAGCACAGAGGAAGCATAAAATATGAGTGTGTTGTTGTCAGGCATGCTGGTGCTGTTTATTTTTCAATAACTTACATTTGCTATCACGCACTTCAGATAGGCAGTTTCTGGGATGTTGAGTAGGATAGGATGGTCCTTCGCCTGGCCTCGAACTTCGAGGAGCCGGAGGACACGGTGAGCGTCGCGGGCAGCAGTGGCGAGCATTCCCAGGAAATCAGCTTGGCTGACGTGGTAGGAGCACGAACATGTCACCAGGGTTCCGCCGGGGCGGAGCATCTTCAGGGCGCGTAGGTTGAGCTCTTTGTAACCGCGAATTGCGGCGTCGATTTCACGCTTGGATTTGGCGAAGGAGGGCGGATCGAGGACGATTGTGTCGTAGCGCTGGGCGGAGGTCGAATAGTCCTTGAGCAGATCAAAGGCATTGGCTTCCATCCATTCGATCTCACGATGGTTGAGGGCGGCGTTCTGGTCGGCGACTTCGAGGGCGGGGCGGGAGCTGTCGACGCCGGAGACGTGGGAGCAGTGCGGAGCGAGATGGAGGGCGAATCCGCCCTGGTAGCAGAAAACGTCCAGTGCTTCGCCGCGAGCGTATTGGGCAGCGGCGGCGTAGTTCTCGCGTTGGTCAAGGAAGGCTCCGGTCTTCTGGCCCGCGAGCGCGTCGAAACTAAATTTGACGGCATTCATCGTGAAGGTGGTGGAACTTAGTTCACCGATGAGCAGGCCGGATGCCCGCGGCGGAAGTTCCTCGAGCTGGCGGACTCGCGGATCCACGCGCTCGACAATCGAGGCGGGATGTAGTTTCTCGGTCAACTCGGAAATCAAAGTGCTGCGCACGATCTCCGCATCCATAGCTTGAGTAAGAATCTGCACGGAGAGAATGTCGTTGTAGCGATCGACAATAAGGCCCGGCAGGAAATCGGCTTCGCTGAAGACGACGCGGTAGGCATTCGTGTCGCGAACGATCGGCTCCCGGTAGGCGGTGGCCTCAGTGATGCGCTGACGAAGCAGAGCTGGGAAATCAGCCACCGGCTCGCGCGAAATCAAGCGGACGGCGATTTGCGACGAGCTGGAGTAAAGCGCGCTACCGAGAAATTTCCCACGCTGATCGACGACCGCCACGAGCGAGCCTGGCGGAACTCCGTCGGCGGAGACTATGTCAGAGCGATAGACCCAGACGTGACCATCCTTCAGGCGAGTGGCGCCGCGGGGAGAAGCCTTGACGGTGGGGACACCTGGACCGCCAGTCATCTTGAGCATCCAGCAATCTTAAACTCTGGAGCTAACGGGCAGCTTGTTCGGTGGGAACTGCGGGCGTTCCAGACTTGGTAGATGGGCGAGAATTCATTTCGTAGCGGGCGGCTTCCAGGTCGGTGTGAAGGGAATCGAGCGCGGTCATGGGCATCTCGGCGCCCCACTCCTCCATCTCGGCGTCGGACCAGCTTCCGTTGAGGCGAATGGCGCCGGTGATGTCTTCGGGAAAGGCGTGGCGGAAATCCCCTTCGCGAATGAGGATATCTCCGATGAGTCGTCCGGTACCCATGTCGAAGACGCGACGGGTGGCTTGACCGCCGGCGTTGCTGAGGCACAGGAAAACTTCTCCGGCATCACCGAACTCAGCTCGGTAATACCAGGCTTGTTGCGCGTCGATTTTGGGATGATGGCGGCGGGTGCGTTTGTGTTCCGGCTCGAGCGCCTGCATTTCGTTCGCCGGATTGAAGTAAAGAATGCGCTGGCAGGAATCACAGACTACAGTTTGCTGTCCGGTGCGGACATCGTTGTAGGTTTGCGGACGCAACATGACTTGGCAGGCCATGCATTTGTGGTCGCTTACCTCGGAGATACCGCTGCCGCGAAATTTCGAAACGCGCTCGTAATGGCGCAGGAGATCCTCGTTCACCCCCGCGCGCATCTGATCGCGTTTGGCACGCCATTCGGTGAGCTGCTTTTGGTCCTCGGCGGTACGCTGGCGGGCTTCCTCTTTTTCTTTTTCGATCTCGGCGGTTTCAGCTTTCAGCTCAACCTGGGCCGCCTTGACTTCTTTGTCGCGCGTGTCGGCATTGACCATCAACTCGAGAATCTTGTCCTCATTTTCGGCGATTCCCTTCTCCGCAAACTGGATCTCTTGCAATAAAGCTTTGTATTGCTCGTTGGTCTTTACGGCCAGGGACTGATCGCGATACTTGGAAATCTTGGCGCGGAGGTCCGTGATGGCGGTTTCGTACTTGCGGCGGCCAGCTTCGTCGGACTTGACGGCGGCTTGAGCTTTTTCCAGCTGGAGTTTGGTATCCGCCAGCTTGTGTTCGATGGCAGTGACGCGTTTCGGGAGCTCGGCGATTTCGTCGTGCAGGCGGCGGATCGCCCTGTCCGCATCTTGCAGCTGCAGCAGGTTTTCTATTTCTGGAAGCATCCCGAGAGGACTCGAAGTTCATTCTAACACGCGGGAATGCAGGTTTCGTGGGCAGGAATGAGTGAAAGCGTCCACGGAAAGCCGTTTCGGTGTAAACTCTTTCGTTCCGCTTGCCCTCATTTCCTCTTTCTGGGGTTTTATTGTGAAAAATTCTTTTTCTCTGCCTACGGTTGCTGCCGTCGCTCTCCTGTTTTATCTGGTAACGGTGGGATGGGCGCAATCGTCATCACCGGTGAAGCCTCTGACCATTGAGGCGATTTATGCGCCTGGCGGCCTGAGTGGACGAGGTCCGGAGACCCTCGAGTGGAGTCCGGATGGAACCAAGCTTTCGTTCTTGCAGCGCGACGATGACGGGGAGCATGGTGAACTGTGGTATGTGGACGCGGCCACGGGCGAGAAGAAAGTGTTGGTCAGCGCAGCCAAGCTGGCCGCGCTCGCGCCCGACTACAACAAAGTGAAAGATGAGCGAGAGAAGGAGCGGCTCACGCGGTATCACGTGGCAGCCTATTTGTGGGCTCCCGATTCGAAACACCTCATCTTTGACTCGCAGGGACAGCTTTGGCTGTTCGATTTGGCAACCAGCACGGCCGTGCAGTTTACTTCGGCGTCTGATCCCAGTGGCGATCCCAAGTTTTCTCCCGATGGCAGCCACGTTTCATACGTGCGCAAGCACAATCTCTACGTTCGACCGGTGACTGGCAAGGACGAGAAGCAGCTTACGAGAGATACGAAGGAAGACCTGTTCAATGGCGACATCGATTGGGTGTACGCCGAAGAGCTAGCTGTGCGGAGCAATTATTTCTGGTCGCCCGACAGCAAAGAGATCGTATTTCTTCACATGAATGAAACCAAGGTGCCAACCTATCCCATCACGAACTGGATTCCGACGCACCCGACGGTGGACTACGAAAAATATCCGAAAGTCGGGGACCCGAATGCCACGGTGAAACTTGGGATGGTGGATGCGGATAAGGGGAAGGTCCGCTGGATTTCTTTGACGGATGATGCGGAAGCTTACATCCCGCGTTTTGGCTGGGTGCGCGATGGAGTGGTGTGGGCGGAGGTATTGAATCGCAATCAGGACAAGATGGATTTGTATTTCGTCGATGCGAAATCGGGGAAATCACGAATCGTTTTGACAGAGACTACGCCCCGCGCCTGGATTGACTTCGATCATGTGGAGGTTCGTTTCCTGAAGTCCAAGGGTGCTTTCCTGTGGCCAAGCTGGCGTGACGGAAACATGCATATCTACCTCTACAGCTTCGATCAGCAGAACCCGATGGCAGCAGACGCGAAACTGGAGCAGCAACTTACACACCGGGACTTTGAGGTGCTGGGGATCGAGGGAGTGGACGAAACGGCGGGTACTGTATTTTTCCTGGCCAACCCGGATGACCCGCGGCAGCGGCACATCTGTTCTGTAAGGCTGGATGGAACTGGCTTCCAGCAGCTCACGCACGAAGAAGGAATGTATTCCGGAGAGTTTTCCGAGGATGGAAAACATTACGCGCAGACATTTATGGGCCCGCTGACTGCGCCACAGATCTCTCTGTGCACGGTGGGAGCTGCCTGTGCTCCAGTGTGGCAGGCCCGCGACGAAGTGGCGGAGTACGCACTGCGGGCTCCGAAGTTCCTGGAATTTAAAGCGGAGGATGGGGCGACACTTTACGGACGTCTTTTGCTTCCTCCGGACGTGCGAGCCGGCAGCAAGATTCCGCTGATCGTTAACATCTACGGAGGGCCAGCGGCGCAGATGGTCCTGAAAGAACCGACGAATCCGTTTGATGAGATCCTGGCGCGCAAAGGTTTTGCAATCTTTTCGGTGGACAATCGCGGTACGCCGGGACGTGACCGCAAATTCCAGACGGCGATTCGCCACGAGTTTGGCGCGATCGAGTTGAAAGACCAACTTACCGCGCTGGATCAGCTTTTCGCGCAGTACCCGCAACTCGATCAAAATCGCGTAGGGATCTGGGGATGGTCGAATGGCGGCGCGATGACGCTCTATGCGATGACGCACTCGGAGCGGTTTCGCGCGGGAGTTGCGGTGGCTCCGGTGACCAACCAGATCAATTACGACACCATTTACACCGAGCGTTACATGGGCCAGCTCAAGGACGACCCGGCGGGCTACCGTGAGTCTGATGTAACAAGTGCCGCGGCGAACCTGCACGGCGCGCTGTTGATCGCCCACGGGACGGGCGACGACAACGTGCATTTCCAGAACAGCGTGCAGATGATCAACGCGTTGATCACTGCAGGAAAACAATTCCGGCTGATGATCTATCCCAACAAAACCCACAGCATCGCGGGCAGCGAGTCGCGGGACCAGCTGTTCCACATGATTGAGGACCACTTTGAGCAGGAGCTGAAGTAGGAAGCGGCACAGTAGAACAAAAGGGGCAGCACTTGCTATCTTTTTTTGTCGGGTTTCCGCGACGAACTTACTCGGTTCGAGGTTGTCTTTCTGGAGTCTTCTTTCGAAGAGCTATCGCTGGACGACCTCTCTTTGGAGGAGCTTTCCTTTGAGGAATCGGTCTTGGAAGAATCTCCAGACTTAGACTTCTCTTCCTTCTTCGCCTCTGAACTTCCGCCATCGGACGCGGGGGCATGAGATTTGTTGGCGTAGTCGGTGACGTACCAACCCGATCCCTTGAACTGCACGGTGGGCGCGGAAATCATTTGCTCTACCGGGCCCCCGCATACCGGGCACTTCTTGACCATCTTGTCGGAAAACTTCTGGATTTTTTCGAAGCGATGACCGCACTTCTCGCACTGATATTCGTAAAGTGGCATGGGTTATGAGACAGTTGTGAGGAAATCTATTTTCAACTTGATTCTAGGGGCACAGCTTGGATTGCGTCAATTCAAGGCGGGGGTAGTGTACAGCGATGGCAAAATGCTCTCTACCAAACCACTCCAGGCAGATTCCCGATTTTGACTTTGGGTCGGGCACGCGCACGCGCGCGCTCTATCACCGTTTGGCGGGATGGAAGGAGTGGAAATAAGACTGCAACGCCCCAACACGAAGCAGGTCGCTGAACCCCACCGCAATACTAGTAGTTGTATCAATGAGCCGAAGCCAGAAGCGATCCTATTCCAGGCCCGTAGCCATAGTAATCAGCGATCAACTGCAGATGCTCGATAATCTCTTCATCGTAGTGCTGCTTCAGATATGGAGTGAGAGCGTTGTGCAAAGCGTTGGGATCTGACTGCAAGTCAAAAAAAATAACTCTGTTCGAGATACTTCGCGTAGTCTTTGAAGGGACACTCCCGGATGCCGAGCCAAGCCACTAAGAAGTCCGCCGCAAAATCCTCCTCCACCATTTTATTCACCAGGAATTTTTTTAAGTACCCATCGATGCTGGGCTCCGTCATACCCAGTTCTCCGTTTCTGGTGAACGATCTTTTGCGTGAGGTGGACTGGGACCGTGCGCGCGTTGTGGTGGAGTTCGGACCCGGCGTCGGCACCATCACTCGCGAAATCCTAAAGCGAATGCGGAGTTATTCGGTCCTCATGGCGATTGAGCTCAACGATGATTTTGTGGAATATCTTGGAAGTACCATCAGAGATCCCCGCCTACGCATCGTTCACGGCTCGGCGGCCGATGTTCGACAAATTCTTGCGGAACACAACCTGGCGCCTGCGGATTACATCATCTCCAGCCTTCCTTACAGCATCATGTCCGAGTCATTGCGGCAGGAGGTCGTGATCGAATCTCGCCGCGCGCTCAATGCCCGAGGTTCTTTACTGGTTTACCAGTACTCACGCGCCGTGCTACCCTACCTCAAATCCAGTTTCAGCTCTGTCCAACAAGGCTTCCAGTTGTTCAACATCTTGCCTGCCCGCATCTTCCATTGCACTCCCTAAGTCTTAGCAGGGATCGATTCGACGGCGAATGGCTTTCCGGCATACCCATGCACGCAGCCTCATTCGCACGGGCACGGACAGCATTGTCAATCCGCCAAATGGCGAACACGTCGCCCCAGAATAAGGAGAGTTGGACGCCACCTCAGATAGCAGCGGCAACCGGAACGGGCGCCGACAAGGAGATGGCTGATCTAATGATCTTCCGGGAACTGTTCCGTGAGACGCTTGGGAGCTGTATTGCGCCATGCGCTGCGCATTGCCTTTACAAGCGTCCGCTTGTTGGCGGCTTTGAGATTCACGCTGGTTGCGCCCCGGCGTCCCCATGCGCCCTTTACGGGCAGGAGAGCTTCCGGCTCCGCCTTTTGAGAAGTAATGTTGCTGCTCGGGGTCAGTTTAAGCATCCCCCAGCCCTTCTCGGGATGGCCGAGGGTGGCGAAGATCTTTCCGCGCACGCGAAAATCCGGATGATCCATGTGCGCCTTTTCGATGGCTTCGGGTTGGGCGAGGGCCAGGCGGCGAAAATCGTTTGCGGTCACTCACAATCTCCGTGACAAATGATGCGTACGAACAGCATAACCGTTCCGAGGCACAGGAAGTTACGGCGCCGCGGTGGTAGACTCCGGCCATGAAGGATGCAGGTCGGGAAGTCGCCGAGTCCGAAATCGTTCAGCCAAAGAACAAGCTCTCTGCGCTTGCGCCGCGTCCAGCACTCTACCTTGTCGCTACGCCCATCGGCAATCTGGAAGACATCACCTTGCGAGCGTTGCGCGTGCTCAAGGAAGTGGATGTGATTGCGTGCGAAGACACGCGGCAAACGCAGAAGCTGCTGAACCATTACGGTATCACTACGCGCACCGTGAGCTACCATGAGCACAACGAAATGACGCGGGCGGCGGAACTGGTGAAAGATTTGCAGGAAGGAACGAGCGTGGCGCTGGTGACGGATGCGGGCATGCCGGGAATTTCCGATCCAGGATTCCGGTTGACTTCGCTGGCCATTCGGCATCATGTGCCGGTGGTGCCGATTCCGGGAGCATCGGCGTTTCTGGCAGCTTTGGTGGCGAGCGGGCTGCCGACGGATTCGTTCCGGTTCAGCGGATTCCTTCCGGCGAAGCGCGGTGAGCGACTGCAGGCGCTGGAGGCGGTGAAGACTTCACCACGCACGCTGGTTTTCTACGAAGCTCCGCACCGGGTCGTCGAAACGCTCACAGACGTGGTCGAGGTTCTCGGAAACGCCCGGCATGTGGTCATAGCGCGCGAGGTCACCAAGCTGTATGAAGAGTTTTTGCGCGGGCGCGCGGTCGAAGTGCTGGAGACGCTGAAGTCGCGCGACGAAGTGAAGGGCGAGTTCACGTTGCTGATCGGGAAAGCGGAGGAAACGGAATTGCACTCGGCAGGGGAGTCGAGGATTGGCGTTCGCCAGAGGGTCGAGCAGATCATAGCGGAGGAAAAGGTAGATGAGAAAGCCGCGCTGAAGAAAGTGGCTAAGGAGCGGGGAATTTCAAAGAGCGAGGCGTATCGGGAACTTCAGAGGAGTAAGTGACCGCGATCTGCAGACCTTACTTCCCCGCCAACTCCCGCTTCACCACCTCGCTGACCATCTTTCCATCCACGCGCATGCCGGCGCCGTTGAAGCGTGCCATCGCGTTCTTCATCACCGTGCCCATGTCTTTCATCGTGGGAGAGCCCATCTCGGCGATTACGGCTTTTACTCCGGCGACGATTTCATCCTCGCCGGCGGCTTTGGGCAGGTAGCTTTCGATTAGGATAATTTCGGCGGCTTCTTTGTCGGCCATCTCCTGGCGTCCGCCTTTGGTGAACTGCTCGACTGATTCCTTGCGTTGCTTGATCAGCGTGGTGAGGACGGCCTGCGATTCTTTCTCGTCGAGCGGAGCCATCTTCTCGATCTCGCGATTCTTGATCGCGCTCTTGACCATGCGCAGGGTGGAGAGGCGCTGCTCCTCGCGCGCCTTCATGGCGGCGGTGATGTCTTGCTGAATCTGTTCGGTGAGGCTCATGAGGGAATTATAGACGGAGCGAAAGGCCCGTCTGTTTTGTGACAGGAATCACCGCACAGCCAGCGCGCTTCCAGTAAACTATTAAACTATCCTACTCATAAGGGACTTCCACCTATGCTGCGCAAGAATCGTCTTTTTACTCCCGGTCCAACGCCGCTGCTGCCGGCGGCGCAAACGGCCATGGCATCCTTCACGGCCCACCACCGTACTGCGAACTTCCGCGCATTGTTCCAGCGGGTGCTCGCGGACATGAAGGAATTTATTGGCACCAAAAGCGATGTGCTGGTGCTGGCTTGTTCGGGTACCGGCGTGATGGAGGCGTCGGTGTCGAATCTGACATCGCCGGACGAAAAGGTTTTGGTGCTCACAGCTGGAAAATTCGGCGAGCGCTGGACTGGGCTGGCCCAGGCGTTCGGCTGCAACGTGGAAGTGCTATCCGCGCCCTACGGCGAGACATTCTCGCTGGATGACATTCGCGCAAAGCTGAGTTCGGACGTGCGAGCAGTGTTTGTGCAGGCGACCGAGAGTTCGACTGGCGCGCGTCACGACGTGCGAGGCATCTCGAGGATCGTGCGCGAAAAGGCTGACACGTTGTTGGTGGTGGACGCGATCACCGGGCTGGGCACGACCCATCTCGATGTGGATGGCTGGGGCGTGGATGTGATCATCGGCGGGTCGCAGAAGGCCCTGATGATGCCGCCAGGGCTTGCGTACTGCGCGGTGAGTGAGCGGGCGTGGAAGCGAATGGACGCGACGACTTCTCCGCGCTACTACTTTGATTTGCGGAAGGAGCGCAAGTCTGCGGCGAAGGGTGAATCGGCTTATACGCCGGCGACTTCGCTGTTTGCGGCCCTGGGAGCGGCTTTGGAGTTTATCCGTGAGATGGGAAGCGGCGACTTGGCGAAGGGACGGGAAGCGCTGGTGGATAATGCAGAACTCTGCGCGGAGATGACGCGGGCGGGGGCGCAGGCCCTGGGCCTGAAGTTGTACGCAGCTTCGCCGGCCGCTGCGCTGACGGCGATCTGTTCACCGACCGGAATGGATTCCGGAAAGATGGTGAAAGAATTCCGCGAGGCGTTTGATGCGGTCGTCGCTAACGGGCAAGGCGAGATGAAGGGTCAATTGTTCCGCATCGCGCACATCGGCTACTACGATTATCTGGACACGATCGGGATTCTGGGCGCGCTCGAACATGTTCTCTCGCGAGTTACTGGAAAAACTGTCGAATATGGCGCGGCGTTGCGAGCGGCCCAGGAAGTCTATGCGCGCGGGGTATCCCGAAATCCGCAGCTGGTGGAAGCTTGAGAGCAGCGCAATACCGCCTTGCTTCCTAATCAACTTTAAATTTCATAAGAGTTGGAACTCTTATCCTCAGCGGTCTCAAGAAAGCGATGAGGGCACTAGTGAAAATCGTCATAGCGGAAAAGGTCTCGGCGTCAGCGGTCGAGCAGCTTAAAGAACCTGGGTGGATTGTGCTGACCGCGGATCAGCTGGATGGCAAGCTGAACGCGGAGTTAGAGTCCGCCGATGCGTTGATCGTGCGTTCGGCGGTGCAGGCGGATGCTGCGCTGTTGTCGCATGCAAAAAAGTTGCGAGTCATTGGCCGCGCCGGAGTGGGCGTGGACAACATCGATCTGGATGCGGCCACGCGGCAGGGTATCGCGGTGATGAATACGCCGGGCGCGAATGCCGTGGCCGTGGCCGAACAGACGCTAGGCATGATGTTGGCCATGGCTCGCCATCTTTGCCGCGCCGATGCGCTGATGCACGCGGGCAAATGGGAGAAGAAATCACTGCAAGGCACGGAGTTGCGCGGCAAGACGCTGGGCATCGCGGGGCTCGGCCGCATCGGCATGGAAGTGGCGCGGCGGGCCCGGGCTTTCGGAATGGAAATCGTCGGGCATGATCCGTTCGTTTCGGTCGGAGTGGCGAAGGAACAAGGCATCCGTCTGGCGAGTCTGGACGAGCTTTATGCTGTGGCAGATTACATTACGTTGCACGTCGGCCTCACACCGCAGACCGCCGGGATGATCAACGAAGGCGCGATCAAGAAAATGAAAAAGGGCGTGCGGCTGGTGAACTGCGCGCGCGGAGAGCTGGTGAACGAGGGCGATCTGGCGCAGGCGCTGAAACAGGGTCACGTTGCGGCGGCGGCGCTCGACGTTTTCAATGAAGAGCCTTTGAAGAATTCTCCGCTGCAAGCGGTGGAGAATCTTATTCTTACTCCGCACATTGGGGGTTCCACTTATGAGGCGCAGGAAGCCGTGGGAGTGCAGATTGCACAGCAGGTGCGGGAGTACCTGAAGCATGGAGTCATCCAGAATGCGGTGAACGTACCTTCCGTTTCCGCCGAAGAATACGCCGAGATGCAGCCTTACATCGTGCTGGCGGAGCGCATGGGAGCGTTTCTCGCGCAGATTTCCGAGGGCTCGATGGAAGAGATTTCGCTGCGCTACAGCGGACGCATCGCGGAGTGGAAGACGGAGCTCATTCGCAACGGGGCGATCAAAGGCATTCTCAATCAGGCGCTGGAGGAAAAAGCGAATCTGGTGAATGCGGCGTCGCTCGCGGATCTTCGCGGGCTGCGCATCCATGAGGCGCATAAGGCGAAGGCCTCAACCGGGGGTGCGGGGAGCGTGCTGTCCGTTTTTCTGAAGAGTTCAACGGAAGAGCACATGGTAAAAGGAGCGGTACTGCACGGAACCGCGCCCCGACTGCTGCACATCGACGGCATCGATGTAGAGGCGCCGCTGGAGCGCAATCTCATCTACCTGCGGAATCGCGACGTGCCGGGTGTGATCGGCAAGGTGGGCACGATCCTGGGCGAAAGCGAGATCAACATCGCAGACTTTTCGTTGGGGCGCCGCGGCGTGGAAACGTCTTCAGAGCCGCGTGAGGCCATTGCCGTGGTTCACGTAGATGGCAGCGTGCCGGATGATGTGCTGCGGAAGCTAGAGAAAATTCCGGCAGTGCGACAGGCGAAAGCGGTGCGGCTGTTTTAGATTGACGAATTCCGATTGCCGATTTCAATCCTCTACGCGATGCAATCGGCAATTGAAGTCGGAAACTGGAAATAGTTGAGGCCGGACCTCGCTCGCATTTACGAGCGCGACTCATCCCGCCGCAGCTTGCGACTCTCGGCCAGCAGGGCCATGGAGTGCATTAGATTTTGCAGCGTGACGATGCCCACCAACCGCTCTTCTTCGACCACTGGAATGATGCTGAGATTGCGTGCCGTTAGCTTTCGAAAGGCGGAAGCCAGAGATTCCTGGCGGATCGAGACTTCAAAGAGCTTGTTCATTACGGCCTGAACATAGCCATTGCCTTCGACGCGCAACGCTTCCAGAATGCGCTGGCGGGAAATCACTCCTACCATATCGCTGCCCCGGACCACGGGGAAATCATCTTGCAGGGAATGTACGGCTTTCTCCAAGGCGTCTTCCAGCGTGTCCGCGGGTGACAGAGTGGCGAAGTCGGTCAGCATCACCTCTTCCAGACGAACATTGTCCAGTACTGACTGGAAGATAACCGCCCGTTCTTCCAGTTGTGCCGCCGAAAAGATAATGATGCCGATCAAAGTCAACCAGGTATTGCTGAACAAACCCGCGACCATCAATAGCATTGCCATGGCGTGGCTTATGGAGACGGCGCGGCGGGTGGCCGCTGCGGGATCAATGGTACGAGCGAAGAAGGCACGCAGAATGCGGCCTCCATCGAGAGGATAGGCCGGTAGAAGATTCAGTCCGGCGATGTAAAGATTGGCCCAGACCAGACTCCTTGGCAGGTTGCTCGACTGGAACCAAGGCCACTCCCAAACCTTCGCCTCGGGCGCGACAGCATAGATCACTGCGACGGCGATCAGAGCCCAGGCAAGATTCGTCAGCGGCCCGGTGAGTGCGATGCGGGCTTCCCGGCGCCAAGTGGCTTCCGCGGATGCCGGAGTTTCCACGCGCGACTCGTCAAAAACAGTGACCCCGCCGAGAGGCAAAAGAATTACGGCTTTCGGAATCAGTCCATAGCGGCGGGCAACCAGCATGTGTCCGGCTTCATGCGCTCCGACGCACGCAAGCACGATTCCGACCAACGCCAGGTCGCGCGAGCCATTCGCTGAACCGTGTACGTTGTATTCGGTCCAGAACACGAATAAAGGCAAGAACAGGAACGTCAGGTGGAGGCGAACTTCGACTCCGAACAGGCGCCCGACGTGAAGAGAAAAACTTCTCATAGGTTTTCGGCTACTACAGTTATTTTACATGGTCGGATATATTGGCCTCGGTACTCGAAGGTACAGAGCCATGCGCGTGATCGCAGGCAAATTCCGGGGGCGTCCGCTGCGGTCATTATCCGGGATAGATATTCGCCCGACGTCGGACCGGTTACGCGAGACCTTGTTTAACGTGCTCACCGCCGGCAATCCAGCGGCGTTGGAAGGTACGGTCTGGCTGGATCTTTTTGCGGGAACTGGAGCGGTCGGGATCGAGGCGCTGAGCCGCGGAGCCAGGCAAGTGCTGTTCGTGGAGACGGCGGCTCGCGCGGCAAACCTGATCGAGAGAAACCTGAAAAGCCTGGAGATTGCGGAAGGATACAGAATTTTGCGAGAGGATCTGTCCGGAGTTCTGTGGCGTCTGAAGAGAGAGCACGTTGCCGCCGATGTGGTATTTCTTGATCCGCCTTACCGTATGCAACAGGCCTATCAACAGACGCTTGCGGCTCTGGCCGATTCATCGCTGGTATGGGCTATGTCGCTGGTGATTGCGGAGCACGAAAAGAAATTTGATCTGGGTGAGGAGTTCGGTTCACTGCGAAGAACGCGCAAGCTGGTGCAGGGAAACGCAGCCCTTAGTTTCTACCGCATCGGCGGGCAGCCCGACTTGACGAAGTGAGCCGAGTTACTGCGGCGCACCCTACATGAGCAGTTCGCTGTCCCGCCGGGCGATGGGATGCTGCATCTCCTGCAGATCATTCTTCACCATGTTGAGTCCGTAAACGCAGCCCTCGAATTCGCGCGACAGATTCGCAAACAGGGGCGCGACTTTCGCGTATTCGAAGTGCTCGAACTTTGACACGATGTAATAGCTCTCTTTGCCAGCCTTCATCCACTCCACAAAATTTTCGAGGCGATGGCGGCGGAGGCGGAAGTGATTGATGCTTTCGGGAAACATCCCGGCAAAAAAGAGGGCGTAATCTCCAATGTGCTTGCGCACCTGGCGTTCACGATCGAACGAGGGCGCGGGGCCGTAGATGGGATCGGACTCGAGAAGCATCTCGCCCAGGTCAGTCAGAGGCCGGTCGTCAACGTCGTGAATCTTGAAAAGTTGATCGGCCTCGCAAAACTCGGTCAGCAAATGCGAGACGTAAGAAACAACTTGTGGATCGCGAATGCCGATTTCCTCGGCGTAGTGACGACCAACCAATTCCTGAAAAAGCTGCCGTAGTGGATGCGATTCGGGAATCATCGTGTTTGGGCCCCCTGAACTCCGTGTTGCACATGGAGTTCCAACGTACTGGGTAACAGTTACCGTAGCCACTCGACAAAAGCAAGTGACTTTTGTTTCTCGAGCGAATCATTTTTACTAATGATTAGAGGCTGCATCGCGGGCCAGGTTTGCCGCCTATTTTTGTTGGCACACTCGCTCCGCGGCTGCTAATGGCAATGCATTAGCGGCGAATAGAATGAAATGGATGAGAAAGGAATAACAAAATGCGGCGAACAAACATCTCCAGCGCCACCGCCTGGGAGCCGGTCGTGGGTTACTCCCGGGCAGTGAAGATAAGGCCCTACGTGCACGTGTCGGGCACTACGGCAACCGGTCCGGACGGCAAGATTGTGGGCCTGGGTGACGTGTATGCCCAAGCGGTGCAGATTTTGAAGAACATTGAGAGTGCCTTAAAAAAGGCCGGAGCCAGCATGAAGGATGTGGTGCGCACGCGAATGTTTGTCACCAACATTGCGGAGTGGGAGAAGATCGGCAAGGCGCATGGGGAGTTCTTCCGAGACATTCGTCCCGTTACTTCCATGGTTCAGGTGAGTGCTTTGATCTCGCCCGAGATTCTGGTGGAGATCGAGGCCGACGCTTACGTCGGGTGAAGGAGGAGTAGAATGCCACAATTCTTAAGACTCTGAGGCAAGTTCAGGGGGACAAAATTGAAGAACTGTGGATGCGTACTACTTCTCCTCGCTGTCGTTTCTGTGGCCGGGGACGCGCAAGAGAGAGACAAAGACACTCGAGCCTCTCAATCGTGGACCGTGATTCGCGCAGGCACGCTCATTGATGGCAAGTCCGACAAGCCGCGACACGATCAGGTGATCGTTGTCCACGGCAATCGAATCGAGCGTGTGACGGATTCGGCGAGCGCCGAGATTCCCTCCGGCGCGACGGTAATCGATTTGTCGAAAGCCACGCTTCTGCCAGGTCTCATCGATTGTCACACGCATATTTTCTTACAGGGAGAAGGTCCCGCTCAGGGTGGATACGACGCCAACATCCTCAATGCTCCCCTCGCTCTCCGCGCGGCGCGGGCGACGGTTGCGGCGCGGCGGGCGCTGGAACAGGGCTTCACGACGCTGCGCGACGTGGAAACCGAAGGCGCCGGTTACGGCGATGTGGGCATCAAGCAGGCCATTGAGCAAGGCTATATTCCGGGGCCGCGGCTGTTCGTTTCGACCCGCGCCATCTCGACCACGGGCGGCTATCCGCTGGAGGGTTATGCTCCCGAACTCGACATGCCCAAAGGCGCGCAGATCGTCGACGGCCCGGTGGAAGCTCGCAAGGCGGCACGCGAGCAACTCGACCACGGCGCCGACTGGATCAAGGTTTACATGACTCATCGGTCCTGGGTCGGCAAGAACGGCGAGCTCGTCTCGCAGCCTACGCTCACGGTTGAGGAGTTGCGGGCGGTGGTGGACGAGACTCATGGGTGGGGCAAGAAAGTCGCGTGTCACGCTTATGGGGGGATCGGCCTGCATCGGGCGCTGGACGGCGGATGCGATTCCATCGAGCATGGCCTCGATCTCGATGACGCGGCGATTTCCCAGATGTTGAAACAAGGCACGTGGTACGTCCCGACGATCAGCGCCTACTACCACGATTGGGCTCCGGCGGACACTCCTGCCGGGCAGCGAGATCGCTTGCGAGTAGCCGTGCACGAGCCTTCGTTCAAGAAAGCGATGAAGGCAGGAGTGAAGATCGCCTTTGGAACGGATATGGGCGGAATTCCTTGGAGCGAGCCGATCGCGCAGGAGTTCCCGCGCATGGTGGAGTTGGGGATGCCGCCGATGGACGCCATTCAAGGTGCAACGTCACGCGCAGCTACTATGCTGGAAATGGACGGAAAACTCGGCGTGGTTGCGCCCGGAGCCTTCGCCGACATGATCGCGGTGAGCGGCGACCCGCTGCAGGACATCAAAACCCTGGAAAGCGTGCAGTTCGTGATGAAGGACGGCAAGGTCTTCAGGAGCGAAAGCGGACAGGAAATGAAGCGGTGAGTTCGATGCGAGGGGGACGGACTTCCCGCTCGCGGCGCGCGCAGGTAAAGATTTCCTGACCTTTGTTTCAATTCGCTTGACATCCCCTTCGCGGCGAGCATAATTCATCAATCCCGAATTCTGGTTTCGGTTCACCCAGGCTCGAGATGCCGGGCAGACCGGAGGGGGTACTTATGAGCCTGCTGGAACTTTGTGACCGGGAAATTGCGGCCGTTCCTCTGGAGGCGACCGTAGCCGACGCCATTAATAAAATGCTCGATCACCACGTTGGAGCCGTAGCCGTGGTTGACTCCGAGTATCGCGTCGCGGGGATTTTTACGGAACGCGATGTCCTCCGCAAGATGGCGCTCAGCCGTACGGACCCGCAGACCACATCGGTCCGCGAGCTGATGACCACGCCGGTGGAGATGGCGACGCGGCACACTGGGGCAGGCGAGGCGCTCACGATCATGCTGGAGCGTCACTTCCGTCATCTGCCAGTGGCCGACGACAATGGCAAGCTGCTGGGCATTCTGTCGATTCGCAATTTGCTGGAATGGCGGGTCGATGACCTTAGCCGCGAACTGGAGGCACTCGAGCAATATGTCTCCAATGACGGGCCGGGAGGCTAGCGACCCTACGTATCCGCGAGCGAAGAGCGGGCGAGTTGTGAGCACACCCCGAATCGCTTATCAGTGTACTAAAAGCAGCTCTTCGTCCTGCAATTCTTCATGAATCTCGGTGATTTCTTCTGCGGCTGGTCGTGGGCTCGGTCGTTGAGCTTTCGGTCTGGGATTTCGCAAAAACAAGATAAACGGGAGCATGACAAGAAACAGAACTCCCATGACCCAGAACGCTTCTACGAATGAGAGCATGGAAGCGTGGCGCTGTACCATGCCGTAGAGCGTAGCCCAAGCCCTGCGGGACGCCACATATTGATCCACACCATTCGCGTGAAACCACCCCTGCATGCCCTGCAGCATTCTCCCGCTTTCCAAATTGCCCGCCGTAATGTTGCCGACCAGGACGTTCTGATGCATCTGAGTTCGGCGAGCCAGAAGCATAGTGGCGGCGAGATTTCCGGCGATGTGAGGGATGGAAACGTTGACGACGGTGGTGTCGAGTACTTCCATGAAGGTCGCCAGCATCACTGCAAATGTGACGACCCAGGGACTCACACGGGCATGGGCTTCCGCATCCATGTGTACTCACGTTGGCCGGCAGGAAGTAAATGAGCTAGCCCTCGCGAAAACTACCTTCGTTCACTTATAGGCGGGAATGGAGCGACGGCGGTGACCGGTGTCACAGGCGGGCAGGACGAGAAGGGACTGCTTGGGACTGCTTCTAGGGCTCGTTTCTTATATGGTGTCAATAAAGACCAAGGCCGGGATTGAGATCCGTTATTCAACGCCGCTACGTCGCGCCCGCTCTGTTATCCAGTCCGTCCAGAACGACGAGGCTCCGCTGGCTAGTAACGCAGCTTTGCCGAGCGCAGCATCCACGAAGTTCTCGATGATGGGACCGTGCACGTTAGTGTGATTCGGGATGTTCTCACGGCCACCTGGATAAACAAGCTCGGGGGCATTCAGCGGAGTCAAATCCATTTCGCCTTCGGTGCCCCGGATGCGGCACTCGTCTCGCCTGATCTTTGAGTGCCAGCGAACATCAACGATGCCGCGCACTCCGCCGGGGTAGTCGATCATCACGGTCGCATTGTCTTCTACCGCGTAATGATGAACTGCATTCGAAAGGTGACCGCTAGCCCGCAGCGGTTGACCGAAGAAAAAGTTCAGCACGTCGATACGGTGGGAGGCGATGTCGTAGAGTGGACCACCTCCGGCCTGAGCTGGATCGAGCAGCCAACTGCGATGACCCGGCTTATCCTCGCGCCACTCGTGGCAGGTGAGCTCGGCAAGGACGGGTTTGCCGATGGCGCCAGCCTCGAGCAATTGTTTCGCGCGCTGAACTTTTGGATAGGCTCGGCGATAGTAAGAGACGCCGAAAGTGCGTCCAGTTTCTTCTGCCGTCTGCACCATGAAGCGCGCTTCGGCCTCGTTCATGGCCATCGGCTTCTCGCACAGCACATGCTTTCCCGCGCGAAGGGACTGCGTGGTCTGAGGCGCGTGCAGGAAAACTGGAGTCGCAACGTAAACGGCATGCACGCCGGAATCGGAGAGAGCTTCGTCGAGCGTGGGCCAAGCCCGCGTATTGTATGGCGCTGCTTTTGCCGGCTCGCGTGTAACCAGGCCATAGAAGCGGCTTCTGGGCTCGGATTGAATCGCGGGGATGACGCGCCGGGTTGCGATATCGCCGACTCCGATCACGATCCAGTTCAGCATGGGTGCGGGAGAAATCAATTGTTTCAGAAAAACGAAAGGCCAGCCATGAGCCGGCCTTCGCAATCAATCTTCAAAACACAGATTACTTCTTGGGAGCGATCGCGTCTTTCGCAGCCTTGGCGACGCGGAACTTGACCACGGTCTTCGCCTTGATCTGGATGGGCTCGCCGGTCTGCGGATTCCGTCCGATGCGGGCTTTGCGGTGCGCTTTCACCAACCGGCCCAAGCCAGGCACAACGAACACGCCGTTCTTCTTGGTCTCTTTCACAGCAACGTCCGCCAACTGCTCCAGGAACAACGCAGCAGTCTTGTTGGGGAGTTCAGTTTTCTCGGCCAGATACCGGACGAGTTGAGTTTTGGTCAAACCTGAAGCCATGTTTCCTCCTCGGAAAAAACATCAAATTTTAATTCCAGCGGGCTCGATCTTATATCACAGCCCTGTGGAAAACAGCCTTATTTTACGCGGGTCTCACACATATAACACGCGAAAAGTGCCATTTTTACATGCTTATTCGCAAATGGACTGTCCAAAACGGCGCAAACATGCCATCGAGCGCAAGCAGGGGCGACAGAAGCCAAGGCGCATTTTCTGGCCAAATGCATGTTGGCCGTGTCCACGGCGGCCAGTTGCCGGCGTGCGGGTGCCATAATGCTGAGAGGAGAGCTACGACTTGAGTTGCGCGATCTGTGAAGTTCGCAAGGAAAAACGCTTCTGCCCCGCCGTTCACGGACGCATTTGTCCGCAGTGCTGCGGCGAGCAGCGGGAGCTGACGCTCGATTGTCCCAGCGATTGTCCTTATCTACAGCAGGCGAGGGAACATGAGAAGCCGCGTTCCGCGGATGAGTTTGATGCGGCTTCGTTGTTTCTGCAAGTCGAGATTTCGGATCAGTTCACCTACGAACACGAACACCTGCTCATGGGATTGAGCTATGCGCTGATGAAAGCCGCCCGCGCGGATCGCAGCCTTAACGATCGTGACCTGATTGCCGCGCTCTCGGCAATGTGCACAAGTTATGAGCGGCTGGTGAAATCAGGATTGCACTACGAGCAGCCTCTGACCAGCACGGCCCAGCACACCGTTGCCGCCCAAGTGGAAGAGATGGTGAAGCAGTACCGGCAGGCCGAGCAGAAGCAGTTGGGCTACTCCAATTTGCGCGATGGCGACGTGCTCAAGGCTCTGGTATTCCTGGTTCGACTGGGGCACGGGCGCACCTCGGGACGGCCCAAATCACGCGCGTTCATTGATTTTCTCAGCGCACAGTTTCCGGAGAAAGAGTCGGGCGTGGTTACGCCGCAGGAAGCGGGGGGCCGGATCATCGTGCCGTAAGCGACGTTAGTCATTTGACTTGCCATCGGTTAAAGTCTTTTGCCTTTCAGGTTAACTGCCATAGCGAAGCTTGAAGCCGCACTCCCCAATGCCAGGCCGGTTCGCTGCAATAAGCAGGGTCACGGCATAAAGAACGGCGGCGGCTGGAGCCCACCATCTCACATTGCGTTGGGTCAGGTTGCCCCTAGTTCGCAGCAACAACCTCAACTGACCAATCGGGTAAGCGCTCGAAACGATTAAAGAGGGGAGTTTCTGGGTCGTAGCGAATCAACCAGATCAAGTTGGGTCCGAAGCTCATGATCGGTTGCCGGGAGAGAAACGGCCAGGAAATAAGGGCTGCAAAGAGGGCGCAGATGGTTGCCCATCGCAGCGTGAAGAAAAATAGAGGGCCCGCAATCCCGAACAGTAAGGTTCCCGCGATCAGGATATAGATGAGGCGGCTTGTGCGCGGTCCTGCGCCGTAAAGGAAGTCGACGTACCCAAAAAGACAGACGGCTGCAGTGGCATATATAAGCGCCGCGACGAGCCCTTGTTACGGCGATCCGTCAAATTCGCGCCGCAGGTTTTCGCTTTCGCACGATTTGCTCGGGCAGTAACGCATCGCGCAGTTCGCGAATGGTCTTGTGCAAGACCGGGTGCCGCAGCTCCGGCGCAATTTCTGCTAAAGGCTCCAGGACGAAACGGCGCTGATGCAGCGCGGGATGCGGAATCGTAACTTCTGGAGAATCCACCACGGCGTCGTCGAATAGCAGGATGTCGATATCGATGGCCCGCGGTCCTTTGTTCTGCACACGTCGCCGACCCATCTCTTGCTCGATGCGAAGGATCGAAGTCATCAATTGTTGCGGCGTCTGGCTGGTATCGAGCGCGACGGCACAATTGAGAAACCACGGTTGCTCGGTGAACTCTACCGGCTCAGTTTCGTAAAACGATGAAACGGCTGTCACTCGGCCGATTGCGGCCAGACGGGTCACGGCGCCTTGCAGTTGGGCCTCCCGATCGCCGACGTTCGAGCCGAGAGAGAGATACACCAGCGATGGCATAGGCCTAATCCGATACCTTGGTCACTTTTGACCACTTCAGCTTACTTCTAAAATTAGAGCATGTTGGAGTCTTTGCTTTTAAGTCGGGATGTGGAAGTGTTCCGGGTGCTTCGCCCGACGCTCGAAAAATTGTCCATTGAGGTCGAAATCTGCCAGGAGGCGAAGAAAGCCAGCGAGATTCTGATCGCAGAAAAGTTCGATGCTGTCATTGTGGACTGCGATGACCTGCCGGGTGGAGTGGAGGTACTGGAGGGACTCCGCACCACGCCCAGCAACAAGAACACGGTAACCTTCGCCATCGTCAACGGCAAGAAAACGACAACGCAGGAAGCTTTTGGCATGGGGGTCAATTTCGTTCTCCATAAGCCGCTTTCTGTTCTGAATACGTCGCGTTGCCTCAACGCTGCGCTGAACTTCATGTTGCGCGAGCGGCGCCGCTACTTCCGGTACCCGATCAAGATGCCGGTCTGTCTGATGGTTGACGAAAAAGAACTACAAGCTACCAGCACCAACATCAGTGAGGGCGGAATCGCTCTCTTGTTGCACCGCGCTCTTCCCAAGAGTGCTAAACCTCGATTGCGATTTACCCTGCCGGGAACCAGCGTTCCTCTGGAAGTGGAAACAGAAGTAGCTTGGGCCGACCTGAGAGGATATGTGGGATTGCGGTTCGGTAATGTACCTCCAAGTTCCCAGGAGCTCCTGGAAGGCTGGCTCAGCGATCGGATGGAGCAGCACCTTCCGGGATACGAAGGCAAGCTGCATGGACCGGGTTCGCCCGCCATCCGATAGGCGGTATCCAGTTGGTAACTCACTCCAGCGTGTTCCCGTGGCAACCTGAGGGGATACAGGAGGACTGTTGCCATGTTGCCCAATGCTTATCGGGTCAGCCGCATCCAGAAAACCTTGTGCTGGTTTGAAGGGGATATTCCTTTGCTGAATCTTCGGATCAAGGATCTGTCTCCCGAAGGGCAGCGGTCCGCGCGCCAGTTCGCTACCGCGCTTATCGACCAAACTCGTGCGGAATTGCACCGCTTGCTCGAAGAACAACCAGAACCTGCCTATGAATCCGGCGACGCGCCCTGCGAACCGGCCGACTAAGTCCTAATCCCTAGTTTCAGGATGTTAGAGCGAAGATCCGGCTGAGGCTTGCGCGCTGTAAGATCGCGCGTCTGTGGCTGGTTCCTCCGGCAGGGTTACTTCTTCCCAGAGAGTTTGGTCGCGGAGAATGCGCGAAACCAGGGCGGTGTGCATAGCATGGCCGGCACGATCGGCTACGATCTTGCCGAGGATGGGTTTGCCGAGCAGCGCCAAGTCGCCAACCAAATCCAGAACTTTGTGGCGGACGAATTCGTCGGGGAAGCGGAGTGGGCCGTTTTCCAGTCCATCACGAGTCAACACGATGCAGTTTTCCCGGGATGCGCCCCGAATCAGTCCCATATTGCGCATCGCCTTCTCGTCTTCGCGCGAGCCGAATGTACGGGCTGCCGCAATATTCCGCAAGTAGCTGCCGTTGGAAAGCTCGACCTGAAAAGTTTCCTTCCCGATAAGCGGGTGAGGAAAATTGATTGAATAAGAGACGGAGTAGCTGTCAGCGGGGTAGACCGAGATAAATTTGTTGCCTTCGCGCATCTCTACTTCGCGAAGAATCTTCATGTACCGGCGCGGCCGCCGTTGCTTGCGGATTCCTGCCTGTTGGATCAGATCGACAAATGGGAGAGCGCTGCCGTCGAGAATTGGGAGTTCGAGATTATCCAGTTCGACGATGGCGTTATCCACGCCGATGCCGGTGAAGGCGGAGAGCAGGTGCTCGGTGGTGGAGATCAGAACGCCCTTTTTCATCAGGCTGGTGGCGTAGCTGACGCGAGCCACATTGCGGCTGTTGGCTTCGATCTCGAAGCCGTCCAGGTCAACGCGGCGAAATACAATTCCCGTGCCCGGAGGTGCGGGAAGAATTCGCATGCTGACGGGCGCGCCGCTGTGCAGACCTTTCCCACTGCACTCTACGGCTGAGCGAATTGTTTGCTCCTGAATCAAATGAAGATTTGATATGTCTCGGTTAATGAATAGATTACAGCCATGAGCGGTTTTGATGACTGTGGTAAAAAAGCCACAGTATGAGGCTCGAAATAGGACTGGAATCTCATTGATTGCGGGGTCACGCCCGTCCTTAAATGCAGGTTGGTCACAGAGTTAAGGCTTGCCTGGCTGGTTTTGAATCTCTCGTTCTCGGCGCCTTTCTGCTTTAGTGTTTGCCAGACGCTTTATTTGGATTGTAACCGGAATTGGCGTCAAACATTGCTTGGTTGAGCCCCTGATTGTAACTGGCAGAAGTCACAAAGCGCTCGGTTTGCATATCCCCGTTGAAGTAGCGAGTAAAGCCAAAGGGAGTCATCACACCTTGGACGAGGCGGTATCCGTTGTAGGTTTCCTCTTCCAGATTGCGTTCCTTGTCGACCGGATCGCGCCAGGAATAATCCTTCTTGATCGGCAGATGAGTATCAATATCGAAATAAACGCTCACCGACTGATCCTTCGAATTAATCAGGGTGACGCGCTGCGCGGCCAGGTTGCCGGCCAGCGCAGTGCCATCAAAGAATAGCGCTACGGTGGGATCGTTCACCCAGGAACGCAATATCGTCTCCAGAGAGAACTTGCGGTGGCGCAGGTAGTCATCGAGATCTTTTTTCTCGACGGCGCGCGGGCCCTTGTATGTGACCTCGAAACCTTTATCCCCGGTATAGATGTAGGCAATATCGCGCTGCGGGGTGAGCTCGATCCGCTCCTTGTCGGGGAACTCCAGGAATCGCCAGAAGAAGACGCCGTTGCCGGAGGGACGTCCGTGATAGAAGCTGTAGGTGCGGCCTTGCTCCTGCATATCGTGGACGCTGAGGTAGGCTTGTCCACCCAAGGCCTGAATGGCTTGATCGAGGAGTTCGCGGGCCTTGTGGGGGTTTTCCTGGTCGGGGGGAATCGCTTTGTTGGCAGTAGCAGAACTCGGAGGCGACTGATCGGCCTGGGCCGCAGCAAAGCGCACGGCGGGGACATAGGTGGCCAGCACGAACACGAGCGCAGCAATAAGAAGTGGATGTTTCATGCAATGTTCAGCGGAGAAGTTTTGAACAAGGAATTGTATCCGCTTGCGGAGCGCCACATTTTCCTTGGATGCAGAAAAAACTGCCGGAGTCACTTTCCTGCGGGAGACGCTTTGGGTCTCTATCCGACGAGAACGGCGCCCCCATTCACATTGAAGATCTCGCCGGTGACGAAGCTGGCGTATTCAGTGCAGAGAAACAGGACTGGGGCGGCGATCTCCTCTGGGGTGCCAGCGCGTCCGAGAGGGATGGTGCGACGGATTTCTTCGCCGCTGCGCGGGTCGTCGAGCGCAGGCTTGGACATGTCGGTGTCGACCCAACCGGGAGCAACGGAGTTCACGTAGATTCCCGATGAAGCCAATTCCGTCGATAGACTCTTCACCATGCTGATCAGGGCACCCTTGCTGGCGGAGTAGTCGCAGTGGAAGGCCTCACCGCGCTGGCCGCTGGTGGAACTGATGAGCACGATGTGGCCCGCGGCACCAGAGCCTTGGCGGGGCTGAGCTTTGATTTGTGCGACTGTGTGCTTGACCAGACCAAACACCGCGTCGAGATTAACAGAGATGGTGGAGCGCCATTGCTCATCGCTCATTTTCTCGATGGCTACGTCTTCGGCAGGCCAAACTCCGTGATTGGCGACGAGAATATCGATCCTACCGAAATGTTTGACCGCCTCGGCAACCAGGGCACGAGCAGAATCCGGGTTGCTCAGGCTGCTGCTGATGGCGCGGCAGCTTGCCTCGCCACATTCTTTGGCCAGCGATTCAGCTTGCGACCGGGCTTTCTGATAACTGAAGATCACCTTCGCACCGGCTTGCGTAAAGAGGCGCACGGTGGCCGCGCCAATGCCGCGCGAACCGCCGGTGATCAGAGCGACTTTGCGGGAGAGAGAAAGAGAAACGGACATGGATAGTAGTTTCCAGGTTCCCGTTTCCAGTTGCAAGTCGGGCCAAGTGTACTGGAAACCAGGAACCGGAAACTAGAAACTTTCTTTTGACGACGAGGTTCGTTCCGACTTCAATTCGCGCAACAGCAGGCGTACGAGCATGCCATCGAAACCCGTGCCACTCATTTTGGAAAGTTCGTCGAGGGCCTGTTCGGGAGTGCGCGGCGCGGCGATGGATTGCTCGGTCAGCATGTTGGCGTAGGCATCGGCGAGGGCAATGATGCGTGCCCACAAAGGAATCTGTTCGCCCTTGGCTCCGTCGGGATAGCCGGTGCCATCGAAACGCTGATGATGATGTTCGATCGCCTGGCGGATCATGCCGCTGTTCGGCAGGATGCTGGCGATCTCGGCCCCGACGCGGGCGTGCATCCGGACAAGGAAAAACTCGTCATCAGTGAGCGGGCCGGGCTTATTCAGAATGCGCTCTGGCACGAAGATCTTTCCGACGTCGTGAATGCGCGCGGCATAAACCAGGTCGCTGGTTTCCTCGGGTGGAAGGTGCAGTGCTTTGGCGATGATTTCGGCGTAGCGGGCCACGAGATCGCCATGCCCCGAGGTTCGCAATTCGCGAGATTCCGCAGCGCGACTGAGCACCTCAATCGATTCCTTCAGTAGCGGCACGTTGCAATCCTCTTCGCCGCCGCAGAATTTAATCAGCATCGATGCCAGCTCTTCCAGATGCTCGGGACCATTGTGCTCGCGCTGCAGAAAGCCTTCGATATAGGCGGAAATTTGCTGGCGCTGCGAAGCGAACTCTTCGCCCCCGGCAAATTCCTCGGCTGCGGACACACGGTTGCCGCCGGAACGTTTGGAAACATACATTCCCGCATCGGCCACACGAATGATGTCTTCAATGGAAAAACCGTGCATCGGGAAGCTGGCCACGCCGAAGCTTCCGGTGATGTGATGTTCGCTGAGCATGGGGTCCTGGGTAATCCACTGGCGCAAGCGCTCGGCCAGAACTTCAGCCTGCTCCGGACCGGTTTCCGGCATCAGGACGATGAACTCATCGCCACCGTAACGTGCGACCACGTTGGACTGGCGCGACTTCTGCTCGAGCAAACGTCCTACACGAGCCAACACGAGATCGCCTTCGAAGTGGCCCATGGTGTCGTTCACTTCCTTGAACTTGTCGAGGTCGATCAGCACCACGGAGAAAGGTCTTCCGGAGCGCGAGGCGCGCTTCCACTCCGCGGATAGGGCCTCCCAGAAAAAGCGCCGAGTTTTGATTCCGGTCAGGCCATCGGTGATCGATTGCTGCTGCAGCTTCTGAAAGACGAAAGCGTTGTGCAGAGCGGTGGCGAGCAGGTCCGCCAGCGTATTGAGAATGAGAACGTCTTGGGGGAAGAAAGCGCTCTCACGGCGGCTTTCGATATTTAGAGCGCCCAACAGGGTTTCGCCGTAGGTGATGGGAATGCACAGCACGGAGCGCGATTCCGGCAAAATCGCACCAATCTGACCTTCCAGGCCGTTCTGCACCAGCGCCCGCTCGCCGGTCCGCGCCACCCGCCCGAGGATGCCGACGCCCAGAGGAATCCGTTTGCCCATCGCGTGCGCCGTGGCTCCGGCTTCAGCTTTGATTTCGATCTCCTTCGTACCGTAATCGAGCAAGCCGATGCCAATATGATCGAAGCTGAAGTTTTTTTGGATCTCGCCAACAATTTGACCCAGCATGTGGACGGGATCGTCGCTGGAAATCGCCGTGCGCGAGATGTTGTTGAGGAACGCCAGCTGCCGTGACCGCCGCTGTTCCTCCGCGAACAGGCGCGCATTCTCGACCGCAACCGAAACCTGCCCGGCAGCGGTCATGAGGACGTCCACGTCACGCTGTTCGAAGACAAACTCCCGCGCTGTGCTCATTGCAACCATTACACCCGCAGCCTTGCCGCCCAGAAGAATGGGCGCGGCACACAGGCACTTGGCGGGCTGCTCCGGGCGGTAAGTGATACCCAGGCGGGACCGCGTCTTCTCCAGGTCGGAGCGTATCAGCAGCGATTGGCCGGTACGAATGACATATTCGGTGAAGGCATTCTCCAGTTTACGGCGGCGCTTCGGCAGAACAAGATCGTCCTCGACCTCGAGCTCAAAACAGATTTCGTCGCCCGATTGGAATGCGATGTAGAAATTGCTGTTGTTGAAAATCTGTCCTAACTCCGCATGGATGGTGCGCAGGACTTCGTCCTGATCAAGGCGTGAGCTGATGGCCTGCCCGATCTCGGTGAGCAGTTCATACTCTTGCGTGCGGCGATGCGCGTCATGCGCGATCAGATAGTTCTCGACGGTTAGTCCAAGTTGCAGGGCCAGTCCGACCATCAGGCGCGGGCCCGACATCCCGAACGCCTTGCGCTGGGCATGAGGAAACAGAATCACACCGAATGCGTGTTCGCGAGTCTGCAGGCTCACGGCCGTCAGATTGTTGATTTCCGCCTTTTCCAGTACTTCCTTCAGCCCAGCGAATGTGCCGGCAGATCCCAAGGGCAGCGGCTCCGTCATCTGGCCGATATCGCGGACGGTGAAGAGTCCTCCCTGCCGATAGGCTAAGTCGCTGATGTATTCGCCGGCTCCGCTCTTGGTCAAGACATCCAGGAATTCCTCGGAGAATCCCCGCTGGACTGAAGGAAGCAAACCGCGCCAGCGCTCGGCGACGTAAATGACAGCGCGTCGAGCGGACAAAGCGCCGGCCAACCGCTCCAGCGCTGACTGCATGCTGGGGAGCAAGTCATCAGCGGAGAGCAAGCGGCGGGGATCTGCGCCCAAGGTCGAAAGAGCGAGCGTGTTCTCCTGTACCGCGTTGCGCTCATTTTCAAATAGCACCATCACCATGGCGATGCCGAGCAACATCTGGGGGATCGGGCCGAGGAAGTGGCCGACAGTCCCAAACATCTCCATCACCGGGCTGCCGGACTGAATCGCGCCCATCAGCACTGCCCAGAGCGCCAGCGAAAGAGCCAGGATTTTGAAAGCCGGGGAGCCTTTGCGATGTGCGTGCAGGTAGAAAACTGCGGAGCAATATAAAAGCACCGCACTCAGAAAAAGCACAGTCAGGCTGAGAGGACGCTGGTCCGCAGGGAGCGTACCGGACGACCAGCGAACTCGCAAGTCGATGCAAGCCATGACGGTACCCGCCGCGGCCAGGGCCCAGTCAAACCAACGAAAGCGGAATGATGAGCGCGTGAGCCGCGTCGAGACAAAGATGCTCACTCCCATCGCCACCAGAAACAAGGAACTGATAAAAAAAGCAGCCTGCGCTGGCGGCCGGTAATAACGGAAGGCATCGAGCGCGTAGTGGATGGAGTAGCATGCCCAGGCCACCTGCCACGCGAGAAAATACACTTGCCTGCTCTGCTGATAGAGGTAGCTGAACAGGAGACAGAGCAATAGGGCAACCACACCTGGAACGATTACGATGCTTGTGGTGATGCTATTCATGAGGCCCGGCTAAGATTCCTGGGATCGCGGCGCTAGCGATTTTGGAGAAGAATGATGCCTATGCTTTCACAGCTCAGGCTGTGAACACAACAGGATTTAAGTACAATGCCACTCGATAAAATCACTGATTACTTCGGTTCGGCCATTACGCTCGCTTGACGATACTTTTCATACGCCCATACCATCGATCCTAGCCACCTATGTCTCCTCCGCCTGATTCGACGACTTTAAAACCCCGGGTCCGGTTTGCGCCCTCGCCCACCGGTTTTCTGCATGTGGGCAGCGCCCGGACGTTTATCTTCAATTGGCTCTATGCCCGCCACAACGGCGGGAGCATGATTCTCCGGCTGGATGACACCGACGTTGAGCGCAATACGCAAGCTTCGGTGGATTCCATTTTCGATGGATTGAAGTGGCTGAACTTGGGATGGGATGAGGAATACAAACAATCGGAACGGTTGGACCCGCATCGCAAAATCGCGTGGAAGATCTTCGAAAAAGGGCTTGCCTACCGCGACTTCACGCCGGCCCATACCGGGGACGCGGAGAAATCCAGTGCGCAGGGAACATGGCTGTTCAATGCCGGCGCGCCCGAGCTTTCGCGGGCGGAAAGCGACCGGCGTGCGGAGGCGGGGGAGCCTTTTGCACTGCGTTTTCGCGTGCCGCGTGAGGGCGGCCAATTGGTGCGATTCGCCGACGTGGTTTACGGCGATCAGGTGAAGGCGGCGGCCGATATTGAAGACTTTGCCTTGCTTCGTTCTGATGGCATGCCGACCTACCATCTGGCTTCCTGCGCCGACGATGCCGACCTGCGGATCTCCCACATCATTCGCGGCCAGGACCATCTCTCGAACACTTTCAAGCATGTGCTTATATTCGAGGCTGCGGGTTTTACGCCCCCGCGCTTCGCCCATCTGCCATTGCTGGTCGCGCCCGACGGAACAAAACTATCTAAGCGGCGACACGGTCCGGTGGTCAGCGTCACCACTTATCGCGACGCCGGATTCCTGCCCGAGGCCTTTATCAATTTCCTCTGTCTTCTTGGCTGGTCTCCTAAGAAAGACCGGGAACACATGTCGTTGCAAGAGCTTACCGACGTGTTTTCGCTCGAAGGCATTAACCGATCGAACGCGATAGTGAACTTCAAGGAGCCGGCCGCAACGCCGGAAGAGACGTTCGATCCGAAGGCGGTGTGGCTGAATGCCGAGCAGATCCGGGCCTTGCCGGTGGAGGATTTGAGCGCGCGGCTGTTGCCCATCGTGCAGGCGGAGGGGTGGAACGTTTCGCCGGAAAAGATGCTGCGGATCACGCCGCTGATTCGTGAACGCATTAAGCTGCTTCGAGACGTACTTACGGCCGCTGATTTCGTCTTCGTGGACCAACTGCCGCCTTACGATCCGGCTGAGCTTATCCCGCAAAAGGGAGACACGGCCATGGCGCTGAAAGTTCTCACGCGTGCCCGCGAGGTGCTGGCGAATGTGGAGTTCAAGCACGATCCGCTGGATCAGGCCCTTCGTGCGGCCGCTCAGGAACTGGGAGTCAAGGCGGGGCAGATGTTCCAGCCCATCCGCGTCGCGGTTTGCGGGCGTAAGAATGCCCCACCGCTGTTTGAGACGCTGGAGGTGCTGGGACGGGAAACCACGCTGGCCCGGATTGAACAGGCCATCCAGAAAGCGGCCGTGGTCGTATCTTGAAGTTCTCCCAGCGATGGGCCCGCTGCGATAAGATCAGGGGGTAATGAATCCATCGCATGCGCCAACTGAAGCTGGAGAAAAAGCTGTGGCTGCCTCGCCGTCGTCCGCTCCGTCGAACTTCGTTCGCGGCATCATTCTCGAGGACCTTAAGAGCAACAAACACAATGGCCGCGTGCAGACGCGCTTCCCTCCCGAGCCCAATGGCTATCTGCACATTGGACATGCCAAGGCGATCTGCATTGACTTCGGCCTGGCCGACGAGTTTGGCGGACATACCAATCTCCGTTTCGACGATACCAATCCCGAAAAGGAAGAAACCGAATACGTCGAGTCGATCAAGGCCGACGTCAACTGGCTGGGTTTTCAGTGGGATGGGCTTTTTTATGCTTCGGACTATTTCGATCAGCTCTACGAATGGGCGATCAAGCTGATCAAAGATGGCAAGGCGTACGTCGACGATCTGACGGCCGAAGAGATTCGCCAGTATCGCGGCACGTTGACCGACCCGGGGAAAGATAGTCCTTATCGCAATCGCTCTGTCGAAGAAAATCTGAATTTGTTCGAGCGCATGCGGGCAGGAGAATTCCCTGACGGTTCACGCGTTCTGCGGGCGAAGATCGATATGGCTTCGCCGAATCTGAACCTGCGAGATCCGGTGATGTACCGCATCCTACACGCCGAGCATCATCGCACCGGCAACAAGTGGTGCATCTATCCGATGTACGACTACGCGCATGGAGAGTCGGATTCCATCGAGCGGATTACGCATTCCATCTGCACGCTTGAATTTGAAGACCATCGCCCGCTTTACAACTGGTTCATTGAGCAATTGGGAATATTTCCGTCGCGGCAGATTGAGTTTGACCGGCTGAAC
>Ga0182015_10000313_pt1 | contig 69205 bp, 60 predicted proteins | sample 712P3MmetaG_FD_120478 | JGI IMG/M metagenome (GOLD analysis project Ga0182015, IMG submission 120478) | Permafrost microbial communities from Stordalen Mire, Sweden - 712P3M metaG | ecosystem: Environmental > Terrestrial > Soil > Wetlands > Permafrost | place: Sweden: Stordalen | collected...
ACTCGAAGATCCAGATGATCAAGTCCTGCGCACGGGGCTTCCGCACCTTCGAAAACTACCGCATCGCTATACTCTTTCACTGCGGAAAGCTCGAACTCCATCCACTATAATCGGCGAAGAACCATTTTAATTGAAGATCAATTATCGCACCAGCAGCATGGCAGGTTGTGATGAAGCCTACTTCCGCAATTGAGCCGGGGCAGATCTGCGAAGGCGCTTGGCGCCGGCCGTCGCTGGCTGCCGTACTGCGCCTGTCGGCAGTGGTGGGAGCCGCCTGGATCGCGGCGATATTCATCACGACGCCCAGCCTCCTGCGGAGCGTCTTCGGGATAAGCAACGTCGCATTTCTGGCCGCGGTCTGGGTGGCGGCATATGTGCCGGCCTCCGATCGCATGCGGTTCGCCGTCATCGAGGTCTGCTACTTCAGCGCATCCTTGAGCGCGATCCTGGTATATGGCACGTCCCCGGGCGTTCCCGTGCTGCTGGGCCTTTTCATCCTAGTGGCGGCTGTCTACTACGACTGGAAGGGCGGAATGCTGGCCGGCATCGCAAGCATTCTGTTGATCGTCGCAGGCGCCTGGGGCTGGATCGAGGGGTTTCTGCCGATCGGCCCGGTTGTCCCGCGGCTGCGGCCCGAGCATTACGACATCTGGATGCGCACGGTGTTCGCGCAGGTCCTGGCGGTATGCGCGATCACGGGGACCGTGGCCTACATTCTGCGGGAGATGCGGGCCCTCATCGTCAAGTATCGCCACGCGGAGGAGAAATTTTCAAAGGCCTTCCGGACGTGCCCCGACGCGATGGTCATAACCGAGCTGGAGTCCGGCCGTTTCATCGACGTCAACGACAGCCACGAGCGGCTCACCGGCTACAGGCGGGCGGAGGTTCTGGGCCGGACGTCCGTCGAAATCGGGACCTTCACCAGCACCGAGGACCGGGAGGACTTCGCGGCGCCGCTACGGGCGCAGGGGTCGGTGCGCGGCATCGAGCGGAAGATCCTGGACCGCTCGGGGCGCGCCGTCGACGTCGTCTACAGCGCCGAATGCTTCGAGCTGGACGGCGCGCGGTGCGTGCTGACGATCATCCATGACATCACGGAGCGCCGGCGCACCCAGAGTGCCCTGTTGACCAACGAGGAGCGCTTCAGGAGCTTCGTCGAGAACGCGACCGTCGGCATCTACCGGTCGACGCCCGAGGGCCGGATCATCATGGCGAATCCCGCGATGCTGCGGATCCTTGGCTATGACTCGTTCCAGGAGATGGCGTCCCGCAATCTCGAGGCGGACAGCCACGATGCGCGCTACCCCCGGACGGAGTTCCGGGAGACGATCGAGCGCGCGGGCCTCCTGAGCGGCTGGGAGGCGGCATGGACAAGGCGGGACGGGACGACGGTCCTCGTGCGGGAGAGCGCCACCGTGATCCGCGGCGCCGACGGGCGCGCGCAGTACTACGACGGCATCATCGAGGACATTTCCGAACGCAAGAGGGCCGAGCAGGCCCTGCGCGAGAGCGAGGAGCGCTTTCGAAACCTCACGGAGGCGGCCTTCGAGGGGATCGTCATCACCGAGAACGGACGGATTGTCGACATCAACGACCAGGCGTTGAGCTTCCTCGGATACGAGCGCTCCGAGATGATCGGCCGGCAGGCCGTCGACTTCGTGAGCCCGGAGACCCGCGCGATCGTGGCCGAGAGCATTCGCAACCAGCGCGAGATGGCCTACGAGCACCAGCTGGTGCGCAAGGACGGTACCACCTTCCAGGCGGAGGCGCAGGCCAAGATGATGCGCCTGGGCGGCCGGATGGTGAGGATGACTGCGCTGCGGGACATCACCGAGCGCCGGCAGGCCGACCAGAAGCAGAAGAACCTGGAGGATCAGCTGCGCCAGATGCAGAAAATGGAGGCCCTTGGCACGCTCGCGGGCGGCATCGCCCACGACTTCAACAACATCCTGACCGGGATTCTCGGGAACCTGCAGATCGCGGAGATGGATCTGCCCACCGGGCACCCGGCGTTCGTCGCGCTTCAGGCCGCGGACAAGGCGAGCTGGCGCGCCCGCGACCTCGTCGCGCGCATCCTCTCCTTCAGCCGGCTCGAGCGCGACAACCGGTCTCCCGCCTCGCTCGGCACCGTGGTCCTCGAGGCGGTGCAGCTTCTGCGCGCCGGGCTTGCGGGCGAGATCGAGATCCGGACCGAGATCGATCCCGGGTGCCCGCCCGTCGTTTTCGACTCGGGCCAGATCCACCAGGTCATCATGAACCTCGGAACGAACAGCGCCCATGCGATGCGGGGCCGCGGCGGGATCATCTCGGTGGAGCTGCGCCCCGTCACGCCGGGCAATGCCCTGCGGGAGCGCCATCCCCAGGTCATATCCGGCCAGACGGTCTGCCTGACGCTGCGCGACAACGGGTGCGGCATGCAGGAGGCGGTGCTCAAGCGCATCTTCGAGCCGTTCTTCACCACGAAGACGCTGGGCCAGGGCACGGGCCTCGGCCTTGCCATGGTGCACGCGATAATGAAGAGCCACAACGGGTCCATCGTCGTCGAAAGCGTCCCGGGTTCCGGGACCACGTTCGACCTCTACTTTCCCGCGACGGTCCTGAGCGTCGCCGTGCCGGGGCTCGGCGCCAGGGAGGCCAGGCAGGACAAGTTCGTCCCCTTCGGAAACAACCGAAGGATCATGCTGGTGGACGATGAGGACGCGGTCCGAGTCATCGGCGCCGACCTGCTGGAGCGGCTGGGGTTCGTCCCCGTGGCCTTTGCGCGGCCCGCCGAGGCGGTCGAGGCGTTCCGGGCCGATCCCGGCGGCTTTTCCGCCGTGATCAGCGACCTGACGATGCCCGAGATGACCGGGCTTGAGCTGGCCAGGCATGTCCTTTCCATACGGCCGGAGACCCCCATCATCCTCACGTCGGGATACCTGCATTCAGAGGCCCAGCAGAAGGCGCGCGAATCGGGCGTGCGATGCGTCATCAACAAGCCTTTCGAGGTGCAGGAACTGGTCGCGCAGGTCCGCTCCGTCCTGGATGAATCGGCCGGCTGAGGCGCCGCCCGTGGAACGTTGGCCGCCCCGTCGATGAATCCCAAGGCACTCCTGCTGGCGTTGCTCCTTCCGGCGGTGCTGCGGGGCCAGCTCGGCGACAGGCCGGAGGAGGGACCCCAGGTCCCGCGCACAGAGGCTGCGCGCCATCCCGCCCCCTCGCCTGCCCTCTCCGCGGACCAGGAGCTTCTCACCTTCAAGGTTCCCGCCGGCTTCCGGGTCGAGCTGATGGCCGCCGAGCCCCTGGTGGAGGACCCGATCGCCGCGGCGTACGACCGGCAGGGCAACCTTTGGGTGCTTGAGTTCGGGAACTTCAACGCCGGGATGGCCCGGGACGCGTCCGCCCCCGCCGCGGGCGCAAGGGAGCCCGACGTCCCCGCGGGCAGGATCGTCAGGCTGGAGTCAAGCCGCCACGACGGGCATCTCGACCGCCGGGTCGTCTGGCTGGACGGCCTCGCCGGGGCCAAGGGATTCATGATCGTGCGGGACGGCGTGCTCATATCGGACCCGCCGAATATCTGGCTGGCGCGCGATACCCACGGCGGCGGCCACTGCGACGAAAAGACCCTGGTCCTGGACACCCGCGGCGCTTCAAAGCGCCCGGCGGAGCCCACCAGCCTGCTCTGGGGCCGCGACAACGTGATCCACGACTCGGGCTTTCCCTGCGACTTCCGCTACGTTCAGGGGGTGGTCGAGCGCGTGGCGGTCCCCGCCCGGGGGCAGTTCGGGATCTCGCAGGACGACATCGGACGGCTCTTTTTCAGCCGAAGCACCGACCACCTTCGATGTGATCTCTACGGGGCCGCGTACAGCCTGCGAAACCCCAACGTGCCCGCGGTGCCGTGGGTCGATGCGCCGATCGCGGCGGACCAGGAAGTCTGGCCCAGCCATCCCAGCACCGTCAACCGCGGCTATCGCATAGGTATCCCCGGATGGCACATCGACGGCGTCCGAGAGGACGGCACGCTGCTCGAGTTCACCGCCGCCTGCTCCCCGCTGATCTACCGGGGCGTCAATTTCCCGGCCGGGTTCTATGGCAATGCGTTCGTGCCGGAGCCCGCCGCCAACCTGATCAGGCGCGATCTCCTGCTGGCGGCGAGAGGCCGGATCACCGCGGTCAACGCGTATGACGGTGGGGAATTCCTCACGTCGACCGACAGCCGGTTCCGTCCCGTCGCGCTTCTCAACGCCCCCGACGGCTCGCTCGTCGTGACCGACATGTACCGCGGGATCCTCGAGGACTACCATTTCATGTCCACGTTCTTGCGGGACCAGTCCCTGGCCCGCGGCCTGGACCGGCCGGCGTTCGGGCTGGGGAGGCTCTGGAAGGTCACCTTCCAGGGCGGCCCCGTGGAAAGGCGCACGCCGGCCCTGGACCGGATGAGCGGCAAGGAACTGGCCTCCCTGCTCGTGAATCCCGACGGCTGGTGGCGGGACACGGCGCAGCAGGCGATCGTCGAGCGCGGCGATTGGAGCGGGGTGCCCCCCCTGGAGGACCTGGCGCTGCACGCGAAGGAGGCGATCACGCGCGTGTGCGCCCTGTGGACCCTCGGCGGACTGGAGGCGGCGACGCCCGAGCTGCTCAGGCAGGCCCTCTCCGACCCCTCCCCAAGGGTGCGCGCCGCGGCGGTTCGCCTCCACGAGCGGTGGCTTGGCGGCCCCACGGCCGACGCCATGGTCGCGCAGCTTTCCTCCGTCCTGCACGATGCCGAGCCCGAGGTCTCGGCCCAGCTGGCGCTGACCCTCGGCGAGGCGCACACGCCCGCGTCCCTCGAGGCGATGTACCAGCTGCTGCTGGCCGCCGGCAACAGCCCCGACGTGCCGTCGGCCCTCGCCACAGGGCTCGGCGGCCGCGAATTCGCCTTTTTCCAGAGACTGGCCGGCCAGCTCAGCGAGCTCGGGCCGCGCCCGGAAATCGTCTCGATGCTCACGATCCTCTCCACGGCGATCGTGCACGGGGGCAGCACCGACCAGGTCCAGCGCCTGATCGTGTGCGCCGGCGACGATGGCAACCCGAAATCCTGCCGCATGGCCATCCTTGCCGGCTTTGAGCCGCTCCTGCTGCCGGAATTCCGGCACTCGATGGATCCCGCCCGCATTCCACGGCCTGAAATCCTTGCCCCATTGCTCGCCGGTCCGGACCAGGATGCGCGCCTGGGCGCCCTGAGTCTGTCGGAGGGACTGGCGCGGGCGCAGGAGAGCCCGCGGCCGGCGCCCGCGGGACCGCCGCTCACGGAAGGCGGCCAGCAGTCCTACGAGGAAGGCAGGCTGGCCTACCAAATCTGCGCAGGCTGCCATCAACTGTCCGGGACGGGGCGGCCGGGAGTGGCGCCCTCGCTTGTGGATTCGCATTGGGCGACCACCTACCCGGAAATTGCGATCCGCATCATACTCTGCGGCAAGCAGGGCTCCCCCGGCTTCCCCGCCTCGATGCCGCCCATGGGCGGCATGCTCAGCGACCGTCAGATAGCAGCCGTCCTCACCTTTTCGAGGAACTCCTGGGGACTGCGCATGGGCGCGGTCGGCGCCGCCACCGTGGCGAAGGTGCGCGCGGCCGTCGGGCTCCGGCAGGAGGCGTGGAGCGATGCCGAGTTGCGGCGCGCGGAGGACAGCGCCGCAGCGGACCGGAAGGGGTTCTTCCCCGCCGACTAGGCTTGGGGGCGAGGGACCGTTTTCCCCTTCACTCCGCCGTCAGGGTCACCGGGTCGAAGCCGTCGCTGGCGATGACCACCGTCTCCCCGGGGGCCAGCTTCTCGACATTCAGGGTTGCGCTGGCCCCTATTATGTTTGTCTGGGACCGCGCCTTGTCGGGGCCCGTGATCGAGACGTTCACGGAGAGCGGCTGGACGTTGAGGTTGTTGATGTGCAGCGTGAAGCTGCGTCCGCCATGGACCTTCTCAAGCGACGTGGTGACCGGCATGTGGCGCGCCTTGAGGAGAAGGGGCTGAAGCTCGGCGATTTCGCCTTCCGCCTTCTGCAGGCGCGACTGCAGATCCATTGACTGGATCTTCGCCTGGTCGAGCTGGGTCAGAAGCTGGGACGATCCGGACGTGGCCTGGTTGAGCTGGGCCTGCAGGTCGGCCGACTGGACCTTAGCCTTGTCAAGTTGCGCCTGCAGGTCCGTCGACTGCGCCTTGGACCTGTCCAGCTGCGCCTGAATCTCGGTCTGCTGGGCCTTGGACTTGTCCAGCTGCACCTGAAGGTCGGCCTGCTGGCCCTTGGCCTTGTCGAGCTGCGTCTGCAGGTCCGCGACCTGGGACTTGGCCTTGGTCAGGTCGGTTTGCGCCTGGGTGGCGTCGGACTTGGACTGCGTGAGCTGCTCCTGGGAGCTCGCGAGCTTGGCGTTGAGGCGGTGCACCTTGACGCCGAAGACGATGATGACAATCGCCAGGATTGCGCAGGCCGCGAGCATCCCGATGAACGATCCCGCGCGCATGCCGCCTCCCTTCTGCGGCACATCGCTCCTGCGGGCGGTCGCTTCAGCTTTGGGTGCTGCCGCCTCACCCTTGTGCGGGGCTGTCGCGTCACCTCGATGCGAGGCTGAAGCCTCGGTCCTGTGGACCGTCGCGTCACCCCGGTGAGCGGCGGCGGCCTCACTCCTATGCGGGGCAGGTCCGTTGCCCTTGTGCGAGGCGGTTGCCTCGGTTTTGTGCGGAGCGGGTGCGTCACCTTTTCGGGGGGATTTTTCGTCGTTCATGGTTGGATTGACCATTAGACCATCAATCCGCCCAAAAGGCCCATGGCCCGCGCCGAAACCTTTGCGCCGTGATTGGGTGAAATACCCCATCCCGGCCGCCGGGCCGCCCCTTTCGGGCAGGCCTGGGGCGCCGCTTTCAGATGATTTCGGGCGGATGCGCCTTTCATCGGGTGCCGGAATGGCGCCCCCGCGAGGGGGTAACACCCTATATCGCAAGCGATGTCCCGGGGCTATCATGGATGGGATTCCACGCTGACGATGGCCAAAGAGATGCACCTAACATGTCGTTTGTGCGGCCAAGAACACCGGCCGATCCGTCTTGCGCCGGGCGAAAAGGCCTATTGCACGCGCTGCAACACGATGATGGCAAAGGAAAGCCGATCAGGCTCCGCCGCCCCTCTCGTCTTCTCGCTGACCGGCCTCATCCTGGCCGTCCCCGCGCTCCTGCTGCCGCTCATCAGCGCGGGCAAGTTCGGCGACGAGCGGGTCAGCCTGTTGTTCACCGGCGTCGCCTACCTGTGGGAAAATGGAATGCGCCTGCTCGCCTGCCTCGTCCTGCTTTGCGGCGCCGTGCTTCCCGTGGCCCTCCTCGCCACCGTGGCGATCCTGCATGCCCCCGACCGGATCAGATGGCACATCTCCAACATGCGCTTCCTGTCCCACGCCGCACGCATCATGGAGCGTTGGGCCTTCCCCGAGGTGCAGGTGCTGGCGGTGCTGGTCGCCCTGATGAAGATGGGCAGCGTCGTCGACGTCTCGATAGGGCCCGGGTTCTGGTGCTACTGCGGCATGGCCCTCTCCCTGGTGCTCGCCCAGCGCAGCTTCGACTACGATCCCTACATCCCGCTCGCCTCCCCCAGCGCGGCCAGGATAGCCGCGCCGACATGAACCGCTATTTTCCCGCCGTCAGGCTAAGGAGCAATTCCGTCGCCTCCGCGCTGGCGGTCGCCGCAGCGATCATGCTGGTGCCCGCCAACCTGCTTCCCGTCCTCGACACCGAGACCTCCGGCCGCAACCGCAGCGACACGATCTTTTCCGGGGCGGTCGAGCTGTGGCACCACGGCCTGTGGGTGCTCGCCCTGATCGTTTTCACGGCGAGCATCCTCATACCCGTCTTCAAGCTCGCGGGCCTGGGCTGGCTGCTGGTGAGCGCGAAAAGGGGCGGCCATGCCGACTCGCGCCGCTTGACCCGCCTCTATGCCGCCCTCGATTTCATCGGGCGCTGGTCGATGCTCGACGTCTTTCTCGCCACCTTCCTGGCCGGGCTGGTGCAATTCGGCGAGCTTTCGACCGTGGAGCCGCGCAGCGGCATTGTCGCGTTTGCGGCGGCCGTGGTGCTCACCGTGCTCGCCACGCAGGCTTTCGATCCCCGCATCCTCTGGCCCGACCACGGGCACACCCCCTCCCACGCTTCCCCGAGATGAATTCCTCCCCCGCACCCAGGGTCTCCCGACAGCCCGCGTTCCCGCTCATCTGGGTGGTTCCTCTTGTCGCGCTGCTCATCGGCCTGTGGATGGGCTACCGGGAGCTCTACAATCGCGGACCCGAGATCACCATCGAGTTTGCCGATGGCTCCGGCGTAGAGGCCAACAAGACGATGCTCGAGTTCAAGGGGGTCTCTGTGGGCAAGGTCGAGATGGTCACGATGAAGCCGGGGCTGGACGGCGTCATCATCCGCCTGCGCCTCACCAGGAGCGCGGAGACGCTCGGCAGGCAAGGCTCCCAGTTCTGGATCGTTCACCCCGAGATCGGCTTCTCCGGCGTCCGCGGGCTCGACACCCTCGTTACAGGCGTCCGACTGAACGTCCTGCCCGGCACGGGGGCGCCCGCAAAGAACTTCAGGGGCCTCGACAAGACGCCCGCTCCGGACGTCACCGACGAGGGGCGGACCTTCTACCTGCAAGCCGACAAGCTCGGCTCCCTGACGACAGGCGCGCCCGTCTTCTTCCGCGAGCTTAAGGTGGGGGCCGTTGAGGCCAGCCGCCTCTCCGACGACTCGACCGCGGTACTGATCCGCATGCACATCGACGCGCCTTACGTGGACCTGGTCAGGACCAATTCCCGGTTCTGGAACACCGGCGGCTTCTCCTTCAAGGTCAGCCTGTTCGGGGCTGAGCTGAAGGACACCTCGCTCGAGTCGCTTGTGTCCGGCGGCGTGTCCTTCGCCACCCCCGACGCGCTGCCGCTGGCGCCCGTCGCCGCCGAGGGCGCCCATTTCGATCTCGCCTACGAGCCGGAGAAGGAATGGGTCAAGTGGTCTCCGAAGATTCCGGTCAAGTCCGCGGCCAGCAGGGTCGAGCCGCCGCCCAAGACCGGCCTCCTTCCCGGTCTGATGAAGCCGTGAACGCTCAGCCCCGGGGCGATGGAGCCCGCGCGAGCCGCTGGCGGGATATTTGAGGATCGGCCGCCGCGGAATGGCGAGAGGCCGGGACCGCCGGAAACCCGCCGTGCCTTCGACCGGCCGATTCCTCAGCTGTCCATCCGGGAATACTCAATCTTTCCGCCATCCATCTCATGTTCCAGCGCATCGACCGCGGCTCTCTTGGAATACTCCTGCGTCGGCTCCCAGCCCTCCTTAAGGAGGTATCCCTCGGGGTCCACGATCGCCCAACGCCAGACATCGGGCTGTTTGCGCTCGGTGAGGGCGAAGATCGTGATCCCGGGATTGAAGGCGACCTCGAGGGTGGCGAGCGAGAAGATGCAGGACGCCGATACACAGGCCGCGCCGGCATCGGAGGGAAGATCCTGAAATGAATGCCAGATGGGTGCAAGGAAGTGCATGGGCACATAATAGGCACGGAAACCGTCCAGTGCTATGGGGTGAAACCCTTGCATGCGCACGACCGCCGGATGCCAGCGCTACCCGGCCCTTCGCGCTTCGAGGCTGCTAAAAGCTCTCGCTCTCGACGGCCTTGGGGCGCTCGGCGTCCGCAACGCCCGGGCAGGACTGCGCTGAGAACGCCGCGACGTTCTTGAGAACAAACGTCTTCGCGCCGGATGAGGGCGCCGCCTTCACATGGTCGAATTCCGCGCCGGCGACGTCCTCAAGGACGACGGAGGGCCTCTGGTCGTCCGCCTTCGCCCGCAGGTCCACGTGGCTCACGACGATGCCCTTCGCATGGCGGGCATAGAATCCCCAGGCCGGAGTGACCCCGAAGCTCTCCGGCTCAGGATAGTCCCGCTCCATCTCCGGGACGGAGCGGGCCGCCTGGGCCAGGCTCCCGCCTCCCGCGAACTCGATCTGGATGTCGCTCAGCGTCACGCCCTCGACCGGATGCGCATCCAGGCCAAGGATCAGGATCCCCTGCCCGTCCGCGACGTCCTCCGCGACGACGTTGCAGATGGACACGCGCCGGATCACGCCGACCGGGGTGTTCTGGGGCCCGCGCATCCGGGCCCCGAGCCGCAGGAATAGGGGGGCCCCGAAAATCCGCCGCATGGCGAGATTGGATATCGTAACGTCCTCCAGGGCGGCCCCGTCGACCGTTTCAAGCGCGAGCCCTCGCGAGCACTCAAACACGCAATTCGTGATCGTAATCGCCTTGAATCCCCCGTTCGACTCGGTGCCAAACTTGATCCGCCCCGTGGGCGCCGGATTCTCCGCGGAGTGCCTGCGGGTGCCATCCAGCAGCGTCCCCTCGTCATAGCCGCTGACGAGGCAGTCCGAGATGGTCACGTTCTCCGTCGCGCGAAACTTCCCGAGGCCGAAAGAGCTCTTGAGGCAGATGCCGTCGTCCCACGGCGAGTTGACCGAGCAGTTCGAGATCCTGACGTTGCGGCAGCAGTCGATGTCCATCCCGTCCCGGTTGGTGTCGATCCTCAGCCCGTCGATCGTAAGGTTGTCGACCCCGGTCGCAAGCAGTCCAAACCAGCCCCCGTGCTCGATCGTGAAGTCCCGCAGCGTGACGTTCCTGCAGTTCTTGAGCGCGATGGCCTTGTTCCCGATTTTCTGCGGCGCATCGTCCGAGGAGTGGCCGCGGCTGAGTCCCCTACCGAAGATCCGGCCCGGGCCCGTGATCGAGACGTCGGTCAGGTCCTCGCCCCAAATGAGGCTGTCGTGCCAGTGGCTGTGGCCGGCGTCCTGGTACCCGAACGCATCGCCCCACTCGTTCTGCTCCGGGGGGTCGTAGGATTGGGCCTCGGAGGAAGCCACGATCGTCGCGCCCGGCCCCAGCCGGAGCCCGACGCTGCTTCGCAGGTGGATCGAGCCAGAGACATAGCTGCCCGCGGTGAACTCCACGATGCCGCCCCCCGCGTCTGCGGCCGCCTTGATCGCATCGTTGATCGCGGTCGTGTCGTTGGCGAAGCCGTCTCCCCTGGCGCCAAACGACCTCACATCGAACAGTCCGGGATTCCCCGCCGCCGCGCCCGAGCGGGCGACAACCGCCAGCCCGGAAGCCGCGAGGACGATCCTGGCCCCAAGCATGATGACCCGGAGTCTCCTGTGGCGCATCGTCGGCCAGCTTGGCTGTGGGGGGCCGAAGTTCAAGCCCGGCCGGGCGGCCGTCCCGGCGCAGAAGGCTACTTCGCGGTGCCCCATCGCCGCGTGAACGGGTAATAGATGAACAGGGGCCGGCCGACGACGTCCTTCGCCGGGACGAAGCCCCAGAATCGGCCGTCGAAGCTGTCGCGCGAGTTATCGCCGAGCGCCAGGTAGGAATCGCCCGGGACGGTTATCGTCTCTCCCTTGAAGAGCTGCCGGTAGCGGGGATCCTCGTGGATCGCATTGAAGTAGCCCAGGTACGGGCTGACGCGGCGGCCGTTCAGGTCAAACGCCTTGGAACCGGTGATCGGCGCCCCGTTGCGGTAGATCATGGGCTCCCTGATCTCGATCCTGTCGCCCGGCACCCCGATCAGCCTCTTGATGAAATACTGGGACCCGAAGGCCTGCATGATGCGCGGGATGTTGTCTGTCCTGAACACAAATCCCTGCCCCGCGGTCGGCCGCACGAAGTTGTAGCTCACCCGGTCGACGAACAGCTGGTCGCCCGTCAGCAGGTCGAACCTCAGGACGGGCTCGCCCATCCGCACCGTCTTTCCGGTCGGAACCTGGAGCGCCTCGTCGTCACGCCTCATGTTCTCCATCAGGCTGCGGCGCAGTCCCTCCACCTCGCTCCGGTCGGGGAAAAACGTGCCGAGCACGATCTCGTCAAACCCGTTGAAGTCGACCGGAACCTGGACCGTGGCGGGCTCGCCGTCGACGTAGAACGTGTACTCCTTGAACTTCGCGGGAAGCACCAGCCAGGTCCGCCCCTCCTTGATCGTGTAGTCGACGCTCGGCATGTCGCCCCGTATGAGGAACGGGACGGACACCTGGCCGTCCCGCGGGGCCACCACCGTGTGGCGGACGGCGCCGTAGGCGACGAACCTGAAGAGTCTCTCGACCGGATTTGGGGCCGCGGTCCCCGGGGGAAAGTTTTCCGGCGTCATCCCGTAGTAGGTCGGCCACATCGAGTTCGTGGGGATCTTGAACGGCTGCACGAAGTAGGTTCGGATCCCGAGGATCACGATCGCGGCGACCAGGAAGAACTCCACGTTCTCGACCAGCGAGGTCTTGGGGTAGACCGCCCCGCCCGTCCGGCCCAGGACACCCTCGAGCGACTCGATCCCCAGCTTCAGCCTCGCCGCGTCCGCGCGCTCGCTCAGCAGCCGTTTCAATTCCCGGCTGCGCTCGACGAGCTCGGCCGACTCCTTCGCGTTCAGCCGGTCCCGCCTGTAGTTCCATACCTTCGCGGCAAGCTCGAGCCAGTTGGACGCGTTGTCGCGCATCTTCTTTTCCTGCGAGTCAAAGATTCCGAACATGGTTGCTTGGTTGGTTGGTTGGGACCGCGCCTCGTCAGTTGTTCCTCAGTACCTTGATGAAAGTGTCGGGCGGGATGGAGACCTTTCCGATCAGTTTCATCTTCTGTTTCCCTTCCTTCTGCTTATCAAGCAGCTTTCGCTTCCTCGAGATGTCGCCGCCGTAGCATTTCGCCGTCACGTCCTTGCGCATCTCCCTCACGCTCTCGCGGGCGATGATCTTGCCGCCGATGGCCGCCTGCAGGGCGATCCGGAACATCTGGGGCGGGATGATCTCCGATAGCCGCTTGCAGAGCTCGCGGCCCCTGGCCTCGGCCTTGTCCCTGTGGATGATGCTCGCGAACGCATCGACCGGGTCGCCGTTGATCAGGATCTCCATCTTGACCAGGTCGGCAGGGACGTAGTCGCCGAGCTCGTAGTCCATCGACCCGTAGCCGTGGGTCACGCCCTTGAGGCGGTCGTTGAAGTCCACGAGGACCTCGTTCAACGGCAGGATGCAGCTCATCATGACGCGAGTCGAGTCGAGGGTGTGGGTGTGCTCGACGATGCCGCGCTTCTCCATGACCAGCGCGAGCATGTCGCCCATCGAGTCGTTGGGGATGTGGATGGAGGCCTTGAGCGTGGGCTCCAGGATCTGTTCGATCAGGCTCGGGTCGGGAAGGTTGACGGGGTTGTCCACCTCGATCGTCTCCCCCCCGTGCTTCACCACCTTGTAGATGACGCTGGGGTACGTTGAGATGATCTCGACGTCGTGCTCGCGCCGGATGCGCTCCTGGATGATCTCCATGTGCAGCAGGCCGAGGAAGCCGCACCTGAAGCCGAAGCCGAGCGCGACCGAGCTCTCCTGCTGGTAGACGAAGGCGGAGTCGTTCAGGCGAAGCCTGCCCAGGGCCGACTTGAGCTTCTCATAGTCGGAGCTCTCGATCGGGTAGAGGCCGCAGAACACCATCGGGCGCACCTCCTTGTAGCCCGGCAGCATCACCTGCGCCGGCTTGCTCGCGAGCGTGATCGTGTCGCCCGTCTTCATTTCCCCCGTGTCCTTGATGTTGGAGACGATGTACCCGACGTCGCCGGGTGTGAGGATGTCTCGCTTCTCCATCTTGGGCGTGAAGATGCCGACCTCCTTGATGTCGGACTTGAGCCCCGTGCTCATCAGCATCATCATGTCCCCCGCGCGAAGGCTCCCGGAGAAGACCCGCGCATAGGCGATCACGCCGCGGTACGAGTCGTAGATCGAGTCGAACACGAGCGTCCTCACCTGCGGGTAGTCGGTCCAGCGCGGCGGGGGCACCCGCGTCACCACCGCCTCAAGGATCTCCACGATCCCGATCCCCGACTTGCCGCTCGCGAGGATGGCCTCGCCCGCAGGTATTGCCAGGATGTCCTCGAGCTGGCTCAGGCACAGCTCGAGATTGGCGCTCGGCAGGTCGATCTTGTTGATGACCGGAATGATCTTGAGCTTCTGCGCGAAGGCCAGGTGGGCGTTCGCCACGGTCTGCGCCTCGACCCCCTGGGAGGCGTCGACCAGGAGGACGGCCCCCTCGCACGCCGCCAGGCTGCGCGAGACCTCGTAGGAGAAGTCCACATGGCCCGGCGTGTCCATCAGGTTCAGCTTGTAGGTCTTCCCGTCCGCGGCCGGGTAGCTCATGGTGACCGGGTGCGACTTGATCGTGATCCCGCGCTCCTTCTCCAGGTCCATCGAGTCCAGGTGCTGCTCGTTGAGCATCCGGTCCGAGACCGTGTGGGTGTGCTGGAGCAGCCGGTCGGACAGCGTCGTCTTTCCGTGGTCGACGTGGGCGATGATGCAGAAATTGCGTGTGAACGGTGCGTCCATCGTCGGTCGGCGGCTCCGGATCAGGCCGCCAGGTCCGCGTACTCGGAGAAGCTGCGCACCACCCAGGATTTTTCCGTGCGGCGCGCCATGCCGGCAAGGACGCCGCCCGGCCCGAGCTCCCAGAATTCGGAGGCCCCGGCCCCGGCGGCCCTGCGCATGCAGTCCTCCCAGAGGACGGGCGACACCACCTGGCGCACCAGCGCGGCCCTGATCTCCGCGGGCTGGGACACGGCCCGGCCCGTGGTGTTCGAGAACACGAGGAAGCGGGGCTCGGCAAAGGGGACGCCCTTCAGAAACTTCTCAAACCCGGCCCGGGCGGGCTCCATCAGCCGGCTGTGGTAGGCGCCGGCCACGTTGAGCAGGATCACCTTCTTCCCCCGCTCCTTGGCCGCCGCCGCCGCGGCGTCGATCCTCGCCTTCTCGCCCGATATGATGGTCTGGCCCGGGGCATTGTAGTTCGCGGGCTCCACGCCGAACTCGAGGCAGAGGCGCGTCGCCGCCTCCCGCTCGCCGATGACGGCCGCCATCGCCCCGGCGCTCTTCTCGCACGCCTCCTGCATCAGGCGGCCCCTCTCGGCCACGATCCGAAGGCCCGTCGGGAAATCAAACACGCCCGCAGCCGCGTAGGCCGTGAGCTCGCCGAGGCTGAGCCCGAGCGCCATGTCGACGCGCGGGAGCATGCCCTTTTCCCGGAGCGCCGCCAGGAGCGCAAGCCCGTGCACAAAGAGGGCGGGCTGGCACACGCGCGTCTCGGTCAGCTCGGGCTCGGGGCCCTCGAAGCTGACCTTGGCCAGATCCCAGCCAAGCACCCCGGTCGCCTCGGCGTACAGGGCCTTGGCGGCCTTTGACGAATCGTGCAGGGACTTGCCCATACCGACGCTTTGGGCGCCCTGACCTGCAAATAGAAGTGCCGTGGCCATTGGAGAACCGACTAAACAATCCCCCGAACGCCCTTAATCCAAGCCAAATAACGACCGCGCGCGCACTCCCTTCCGCGGAGCGCCGCCGGCCGCCTCAGAATCGCTTCATTTGCCAGAAATATTTGTCGTCCTCGGCCGGCTGCGTGAAATCCGGCGCCAGGGACTTGGAAAGGTCCAGGTACCTGGGGTCGGCGCCCGGCCCGGACGCGCCCGGGGAGAGGCCCGGGAGCCCGGCCGGCGAAAGCCCGGGAAAATCGGGGACCGGGAGAGCCTGCAAGGGCGCCAGGGACACCGGGTCCATCTCGGCGACATAGGGATTGGCCATCGTCCTCGAATCGGCCAGCGCCGCGTCCCGGGACGGCGGAGCCTGCGTCTCCCGAAGGCCGATACCTAGGCCGGGGAGCGTATCCGCGCGCCCCTTCCCCTGCTCGGCGCCCAGGAGACCCTCCCCCCGGGCCGCGGGAAGCAGCAGCTCCCGGTCCGGCGCCGATATCCAGCCAGTCATGAAGGCGTCCAGCGGGTTGAAGACCGCTGGGGCCACCTCCTTGGACGCGGCCTTCTCGCCCGCTTCCGCAAGCCGGGCCTCGTCTGACGCCCGCGCAGGGGGCCTGTCCGAGCCTCCAAGGAGGTCCAGGCCGTCCCGGTAGGACGACAGAGGGTCGGCCCTGCGCTCCATGGCGTCGACGAGCCAATTGCCGGTTCCGCCGCCCTTCTTGGACGGATCGGCCGCGGATCGCGCCATCGGCGAAAGCGCCGGGTCCGTGCGGGCGCCGCCCGGGGGCGGCCCGTCATCCTTCAGGTCGAATACCGACGGCCCGGGCCCGGACTCCGCCGGCGAGACAGCCGGCTTTATGGAGGCAAAATCCTTCCTTGCGGCCGCGATCGAATCCCCGGCCGGGGCCGGCGGATCCCCGGCCCGCGCCGCCGCCACCGCAACCACCATCATCAGGGTTCCCGTGACGCGCATGGGGATCCCGGCTCTCCCGCTAGCTCTTGATGAAGATGCCCTTCAGGTTCATCTCGAGCTGCTGCGGGTTCGGAGAGAACCGGACGCCGTCGGCCTTGCTGATGAAGCCCCCCTTGATCAGCCGGTAGAGATCCTTGTTGAAGGAGTAGCTGCTCGCGTCGATTCCGCTCTCCAGAAGCGCGTTTATCTTGTCGAATTGTCCCTCGAGAATGAGGTTCCGGATCGTCGCGTCCGCGTTCAGGACCTCGTTGGCGGGGACCCGGCCCCCGCCCTCGAGGCTGGGGATCAGCTTCTGGCAGACGAATCCCCGGATCGAGCCGGCGACCTGCCTGCGGGCCTGCGCCGTCTGCTCGGGCGGGAAGAACTCAAAGAGGCGCGTGAGCGACTGCGCGACCGTGGCCGCGTGCATCGTCGAGAAGACGAGGTGCCCGGTCTCGGCCGCGGAGATCGCGGTGTCGAACGTCTCCTTGTCGCGCATCTCCCCAATCAGGATGATGTCGGGATTCTGCCGGAGCACCGACCTGATCGCCTGCTCGAAGGTGGGAACGTCGAGCCCGATCTCGCGCTGCTGGATCACCGACTTGTCGTCCTGGAAGGTGTACTCGATCGGGTCCTCGATCGTGATGATGTGCTTGTCCATGTTCTGGTTTATCCAGTTCAGCATGGCCGCCATCGTCGTGCTCTTGCCCGAGCCGGTGGCGCCGCAAAAGAGCAGGATCCCGTCCTTGGCGTTCGCGAGCCTGAGGAGGGGCTCCTCCTGGAGCTTGAGGTCCTCGAAGTTGGGGACGCGGCTCTTCACGTGCCGGAACACGATGCTCACCAGCCCGCGCTGGTGAAAGGCGTTCACGCGGAACCGGCCTACCCCCTCGGCCGCGTACGCGAAGTCGATCTGGCCCAGCTCCTCCCATTTCTTCCGGAAGACCTCCGGCACATGCTCGTCGACGAAGGCCTGGGCCTCCGGGCTCGACACGGGGTCCATGTCCACGGCCTTCAGCCTCGTCGCGATGCGCACATACCCGGGCTTGTTCGACTTGATGACGACGTCGCTCGCGCCGCTATCGACACCGAGCTTGAGCAGGTCGTTGAGTATCTCCGTGTGGGGTGTGACTACGTTCATGGACAAAAAGCGTCGGTCCGGATTTTGTAGCTTGGCCTGCTCCACGCGGCAAGGCATCTTTGCCATGCCTCAGGGCACCCTCGAATGAAGCCACGCACCCTAACAGGAGCGATCACCGCATTAGCCACTCCCTTCCGGGGGAAGGCCGTCTCCTTTGCGGACCTGAAAAAGCTCGTCGACCATCAGGTTAGGGGGGGCATCGACGGCGTCGTGCCGGTCGGCACGACCGGCGAATCCCCCACCCTGTCGAACGAGGAGCACATGGACGTGATCCGCGCGACGATCGAGTTCGCGCGGGGGCGCGTTCCCGTGATCGCGGGCACCGGCTCCAACTCCACGACCGAGGCCCTTGAGCTCACCCGGATGTCCGACGAGGCGGGCGCCGACGCGGTGCTGGTCGTGGCCCCCTATTACAACAAGCCCAGCCAGGAGGGCCTGTTCCGCCACTATTCGGCGATCGCCGAGGCGACCGACCTTCCCATCATCCTTTATTCGGTGCCGTCGCGCTGCGGGGTCGAGATCGGCGTCCCCGTCGTCGAGCGCCTGAGGTCCAGGTACCCCAACGTGCGCTGGATCAAGGAGGCGGGCGGCTCCGTGGACCGCGTGGACCAGCTGAAGCGGGCCATGGGCGACGACATCGTCGTCCTGAGCGGAGACGACGCGCTCACGCTTGCATTCATGGCATCGGGCGCCGAGGGCGTCATCAGCGTGGCCTCCAACCTGGTGCCAAGGGACGTCACGCGCATGGTGCGCCTCATGCAAGAGGGCGACTTCTCCGGCGCACTGAGGCTCCACCGGAGGCTCTACCCGCTTTTCAAGGCCCTGTTCATCGAGCCGAGCCCGGTGCCGGTGAAGGCTGCGCTCGCGCTCGCGCGGATCATCGGCAGCGACGAGGTCCGCCTGCCGCTGTGCCGCATGGAGCCGGCAAACCGGGCCGTCCTGGCGAAGGCCGTCTCCGCGTTCCGCCGCTGATCCCCGCCATGGCACTGCGAATCCTGCTGAACGGCGCCCGCGGCAAGATGGGCCGCGCGGTGGCCGCCGCCGCCCCGGAAATGGGCGTTGCGGTCGCCGCCTCAACCGACCTGGGCGACGATGTGAGCGCCCCGATGCGATCGGTTGACGCCGTGGTCGACTTCAGCTCGCACCAGGCGACGCGCGAGCTCCTCGAGGCCGCCGTCGCCCTCGGCAAGCCGGTCGTCATTGGAACGACGGGGCATTCCCCCGAGGAAAAGGCCCGGCTCCTGAATCTCGCGGAGCGGGTGCCCTGCGTCTGGGCCGGCAACTTCTCGATCGGCGTCAACCTTCTCTTCGCCCTCGCAAGGAGGGCCTCGCGCGCGCTCGGGGAGGACTACGACGCGGAGGTCGTGGAGATGCACCACAGGATGAAGAAGGACGCGCCCAGCGGCACCGCCGCGAGGCTCCTCGAAATCATACTGGAGGAGCGCAAGCTGGACCGGACCGCGCTCCGCCACGGGCGCGAGGGGATCACGGGTGAGCGGGCGCGGACGGAGGTGGGCGTGCACTCGCTGCGGGGCGGCGACGTCATCGGCGACCACACGGTCATCTTTGCGGGAGCCGGCGAACGGCTCGAGCTGACGCACAGGGCCGGCGACCGGGCGGTGTTTGCGCGGGGCGCCCTCCGGGCCGCCCAGTGGGTCTCGACGCGGAAGCCCGGGGTGTACGACATGCAGGACGTGCTCGGGCTCGCGTGAGGCCCGCCGGATGATCACCTCGATCCAGGGGCTCCTCGTCGAGGCCACGCCGCTTCGCGCGGTCGTCGAGGTGAACGGGCTGAGCTACGAGGTCAACGTGCCCGTGACGACCGCCGAGCGCATGCCGCGGGCGGGCTCGGTCGTCCGGCTCCACACCCTCGTCGTCTACCGTGAGGACTCCCAGACACTCTACGGTTTCGCCAGCGCCGACGACCGGGACTTTTTCCGGCTGATGATCGACAACGTGACCGGCGTCGGCCCGAAGGTCGCCCTCTCGATCATGAGCCGGCTTTCGCTACCCCTTCTCGTCGGCGCGATCCGGTCGGGCGACATCGCAACCCTGGCCAAGTGCCCGGGGATCGGAAAGAAAACCGCGGAGAGGCTCGTCGTTGAGCTCAAGGCCAGGGTCGGCGCGACGGGAGAGGCGGTTCACGCGCTCCTCGCCGCGGACGGCTCCGTCCCCGCCCGCACGCCCCACGCGGACGCGGTGGCCGCGCTGGTCGCCCTGGGCTACCGGGTGAACGACGCGGATGAGGCGGTCCGGCGGGCGTCGCTGGCCCTCGGCGCGGCGGCCACAACCGAGGCGATGGTCAAGAAGGCGCTGGGCTGACCGGCCCCTTCGGGCTGCCGCGCGGGCTCAGCGCTGGAACCGGAACGCCGTCATCTCGCCGGGCTCCTGGGGAGCGCGGCCGTTCTGGGGCTCATCCGACGCCGCGGCCTTCTGGAGGGCCTTCGGCGTCAGGAGAAAATCGGGATTCGCCGCGGAAAAGACCGGGGCCATGTGGATGTCGCCGATCCACCCCAGCTGGTCCAGCTGGGGGGACTGCTCGGCCATGACGAGCACCGGCTTCGGCGCGGCCAGGGCCGCCTGGCTCCCGGGGATGGGAGCAAAGAAGACCGACCTCATCGGGTCGGGCGCAAGCGAGAGGTCCATGGTGTCCGGGACCGAGCGCGAACGGCCGGAATCAACCGCCGCCGACGGCGACCTGCCGGCGTTGGAGACGCTGCGCTCGCGAAGGCCGAAGAAGGCGATGATGCACGCGGCGGTCGCCAATCCCACGAAGACCGGCCCAATCCTCCATGCGCCCGGCTCGGGGAAGGCGACCACGGGCCTTTCCGGCCCTCCCAGGGCCGCCTCGGGCAGCTGCGCGGAAAGCATCGAGCACGCCTTCTGCATCCTGCAGTACTGGTCATAGACCCTCCGGCGCTCGGGATGCGTCCCCACCTCGGCCTCGAGCCTGACCGCGTCCTCCGGGCAGATCTCGCGGTCGACGTAAAGGTTGAGGAGTTCTATGAATTCCCGGTCGTTCATTTGAAGTCGTCGCCAAGCTTGGCGCGCAGGCTCTCGCGCGCCCTGGCTATGCGGCTTTTTACGGTTCCCACGGATATGCCTAGAATCCCGGCAATCTCCTCGTAGGACTGGTTCTTGATGTTGCGCAAGATAAGAATCTCCCGGTGCTTGGCGCCAAGGCGCTCCATCCCGCTGGCGATCCGCGTGACGAACTCCCGGGTGACCGTGATGTCGTCGGGCGTCGCGACTTCCGCAGGGATGATCTCCGCGAGCGTCGTGGCGTTGTCGGCGCTCACCGGAGCGTCGAGGGACACGGACTTGTCGCGCTTGCGCCGCCACCAGTACCAGTAGCGGTTCCGGGCAAGGTTGGTCGCTATCTGGTAAAGCCAGGTCGAGAAGGCCGAATCCCCGCGAAAATTCGCCAGACCCCGATGGGCCCTGATAAAGGCATCCTGCGTAACTTCTTCCGCATCCTGGGAGTTCCGCAGGAGCTGGTTGACCATCGAGTAGATGCGGTCCCAATAGCGGGACACCATCTCGTCAAATGCGGAGGCATCCCCGTTCTTGAATCGATCTACAAGTACGCGGTCCATGGCCACTTCATGAGCTTTGGTCGACATTCGGTCTTCCGTGCTCTGACGGGCATATTTATGAATTGTTCCCAAGGATTAGGAGGCGGCCGACGAAACAAGGGCTATCGGGGACTCCGGTCAACGTCTTCGACCCGCGATTGCCGGAAAAGCTCAACCAAAATGGAACGATTTCCTGCGGTCTTGAATTCCAGCTTGTTCCGCGTGATCCATTTGCCGCCGTGGCACGCGGGCCTGCCGGGCGCTTCCTGGGGCGTTCGGACCCCTTGGGGAGGGGCTTCCCCCGGCTGTTTCGCCCCGGCTGCGGCCGGCAAGCCATGGCCGGGGCCGCGCGTGCGCCCAAGGTCGCCCAAGGGTCCATTTGGTCTTGCCGCAGAAGGCGAATGGCCGGTACAACTGCGCCCTCAATTCGTTGACCAGGTGATTTGGCACCCGCGTGGATTCATGTAATAAAACGGGTTGGTAGCTCAATGGTAGAGCAGTTGCCTTTTAAGCAATTGGTTCTGGGTTCGAATCCCAGCCAGCCCACCACCTCCTTCAGGGATCAACGGACACACCATGCATCGGCTAGTAATCATCGAGGACCAGACAGCGATCCGCGAGATGCTGGTCGAGATCCTCGCCAACGACAAGAGCTACCAGCTGGTGGGCCAATGCGGCGACGGCCAGACGGGGTTGCAGCTTTGCCTCGACCTGAAGCCCGAACTGCTCGTCCTGGACGCGAAGCTGCCGGGACTGAACGGCGTGGACCTCCTTCGCAGGCTGACCAAGCGACTCCCGGGATTGCGCGTCCTCGTCTTCTCCGGGCAGGACAACGCCGTCGTCGTGCGCGAGATGCTGGAGGCCGGGGCCAGCGGATTTGTCGAGAAGACGGCCGGGATCCAGGAGTTCAGGAAAGGGCTGGCCACCATAGCGTTGGGGGGCACCTATTTCGGGCCGGCCATCGCGAGCGTGCTCAGGAACGTCGTGGCCCATCCCGAGTCGGCCGGCTCGCCCGACTTCCTCACCGAGCGCGAGCGGGAGATCCTTCAGCTCGTCGCCGAGGGACACAGCACGAAGGCGATCGCGACGAAGCTGGGAATCAGCGCCAAGACCGTCGACAACCACCGCACAAACCTCATGCGCAAGCTCAACATCCACGACGTCGCCAGCCTGACCCGGCACGCGCTCGAAAGCGGCCTTCTCGGGAACAAGGAACACACCTGACTTTCCTTCTTAATTCCTTGCGGCGGCCAAAAGATTGGCAAAAACTGGGCGCAGCCATTCTCATTCGCATTCGGACGTTTAACCACAACATGAAACTAGCCTCCAAGTCGCTCTGCCTCGCCGCCGCCGCCGCCGCCCTCATGGCCGGCTGCGCAAAAAAGCCCGTTCGCCCCAATCCGAGCGAGACGGCGCTCGGGCCCCAGACCGGCGGGACGGGGGCGTTGACGCCCACAGAGATCCCGACGACCGCAGACCAGTCCTCGACGCTCGAGTCGCGGGGGCCCGGCGTCATCGAGACGGCGGACACGATCCGCGGGCTCCTGCAGCCGGTTTACTTCGAATTCGACCGCGACAACGTGAAGGCCGAGGAGCGCGTGAAGCTCCAGGCCGCGAAGGACTACCTGGACAAGAACCCCGCGCAGCGCCTGCTCCTCGAGGGCCATTGCGACTGGCGCGGGACGGCGGAGTACAACCTCGGTCTCGGCGACCGCCGCGCCAGCAGGACCAAGAAATACCTGATGTCGATCGGCGTCCCCGCCGACAAGCTCGAGACCCTCTCGAAGGGAAGCGAGGAGGCGAAGAAGAACGCCGACGCGGCGACGATGGCCACCGACCGCAGGGTCGACCTGGTGATCCTCAAGAAGTAGTAATACCGGATAGGATACGCTTCGCCGTCTCGACGCCCTTCCTCATCACGTCGAGGTTGAAGCTCTCGTTGGGCGCATGAAGGTTGTCCTCGGGCAGGAAGAGCCCGAGCATGACCGAGTCCAGCCCCGTCGCGTGCTTGATCGCGGGGATGATCGGGACGCTCCCGCCCTCCCTCAGGAACAGGGGAGGCCGCCCCCACACCGCCTTGACCGCGGCCTCCGTCGCCCGAAACGCCCGGGCGAGCACGGGGGACTGGTCCCCCGGCGTGTTGGGCCGGCCCGGGGGGACGACGACGTATGGGTCGCCCTTGTGCTGGTCCACGAACTCGAGCCTGACTCCCTTCGGGCAGCGCTCCCGGATCGCATCGATCACGATCGACTTTATCCTATCGGGCTCCTGGTTGGGAACGAGCCGGCAGCTGATTTTGACGAACGCCCTGCTCGGGATCACCGTCTTTGTCCCCTCGCCCTGGTAGCCGCCGCCGATCCCGTTGAACTCGAGCGTCGGCTGAAAGCGGATGGACTCGAACGGCGAGAACCCGGCCGTCGTGTAGAAGGCGTCTATCCCCAGGAAATCCATGTACGCCTTCCCGTCACCCTCGAGCTTCGCGAGCTCCGCCCTCTCCCACGGCTGGACATCGAGCACGTCGTCGTAGAACCCGGGCACGTTGACCTTCCCGTCCGGCGTATGGAGGGTCGCGCAGATCTCGGAGAGCGCCTGGATGGGGTTGCGCAGGACGCCGCCGTGGAGGCCCGAGTGCAGGTCCACCCTCGCGCCGGTCACGATCACGTCGAGGAGCGCGAGGCCGCGCAGGCCGCACGTGATGACGACCTGGTTCTCGTTCGGCAGCGCGGTGTCGGACAGGTAGACGAAGTCCGCCTCCTTCAGGCGGTGGGCGTGCGTCTTCAGGAAGGCGGGGAAGCTGGGGCTGCCCATCTCCTCCTCGCCCTCGATCAGGAACGTGATCCGCAGGGGAAGCTTCGGGTTCTCCTCAAGGAGCTGGGCGACCGCCGCGATATTGGTCATGAGCGGGCCCTTGTTGTCGGCGGCGCCGCGGCCATAGATGCGGTTCCCGATGATGGTCGGCTCGAAGGGCGGCGTCTTCCAGAGGCCAAGGGGGTCCGCCGGCTGCACGTCGTAGTGCCCGTAGATGACGACATGGGGCCAGCCCGGCTCGCCCGCCCGGCTCGCGAGGATGATGGGATGGACGTCCGTCTTGACTACCTCGACCTTGAACCCCATCGACCCGAGCAGGCCGGAGACGAACGCCTGCGCGCCGGCCATTCCCTCCTTGAATTTCGAGTCGGTCGAGACGCTTGGGAAGCGGATGAATTCCTTCAGTTTCTCAAGGGCGTCGAACATGAGCCCACGTTGCGCCATGCGCCTGTCCCTGCCAATCCCGAACCGGCCGGAATCGACCGGCTCAATGCCTGAAATGCCGGATCCCGGTGAACACCATGGCGATGCCGCGCTCGTCGGCCGCCTTGATTACCTCGTCGTCCCGGATCGACCCCCCGGGCTGGATGGCGGACGTCGCGCCCGCGTCCGCGGCCGCGACGAGTCCGTCCGCGAACGGAAAGAGCGCCTCGCTCGCGACGGCGGAATCCCTGAGATCGAGCCCCGCCTCGCCGGCCTTCCAGACCGCGATGCGCGAGCTGTCGATGCGGGACATCTGCCCGGCGCCGATCCCGAGGGTGCGCTCACCCCGGCAGTACACGATCGCGTTCGATTTCACGTGCTTGCACACCTTCCAGCCGAAGATCATCGAGTCCCATTCCTGCGGAGAGGGTTGTCGCCGGGTGACGACCTTGAAGCGCGACGGGTTGTCATGCGCCCGATCGCGGTCCTGGAGGAGGACGCCCCCGACGACCGAGCGGATCTCCTGGAGCGCGTCCGCGCCCATTCCCTCCCTAGCCACCAGGAGCCTGAGGTTCTTCTTGCGTTCCAGGATCGCGAGCGCGTCCGGGTCGAAGCGCGGTGCGATGATGACCTCCGTGAAGATTTCGGAGATCGAGGACGCCAGCGCGCCGTTCAGGGTGCGGTTGACGATGATGATCCCCCCGAAGGGAGCCTGCCGGTCGGTGGCGTACGCCATCTCCCAGGCGTCCGCGAGCGAGTCGGCGCTGGCGAGGCCGCACGGGTTCGAGTGCTTGAGGATCGCCAACGTCGGCCGCTCGAATTCGCCGATGAGGTAGGTCGCGGCGGTGATGTCCAGGACGTTGTTATAGCTCAGCTCCTTTCCCTGGAGCTGCTGGTAGTGCTCGTGGAACGTGCCGTAGAGGGCGGCCTTCTGGTGGGGGTTCTCGCCGTATCGAAGCGACTGCGCCTTGGCCCACGACAGGCTCAGGCGCGGCGCGAATCCCGCGAGGGCCTCGAGGTCGGGGCCCGCCTCCTGCGACTCCAGGTAGCGCGCGATCGCGGCGTCGTAGTCCGCCGTCCGCTGGAACACCTTGAGCGCGAGCTTTCGGCGCAGCTGCGCGAGCGCCCCAGGATCGGCCGCCAGCGCCGCGAGCACGCCGTCATAGTCGGAGGGATCGCAGACGACGGTCACGCTCGCGTGGTTCTTGGCGGCGCTCCTGAGCATCGACGGGCCCCCTATGTCGATGTTCTCGATCGCCTCCGCCAGCCCCACCCCGGGCTTCGCCACCGTCTGCTCGAACGGGTAAAGGTTCACGGCCACGAGATCGACGAGCTCGATCCCGTTCGCGGCGGCCTCCGCCAGGTCCCGCGGGTCGTCGCGCCTGCAGAGGAGTCCGCCGTGGATCTTGGGATGAAGCGTCTTCACCCTCCCGTCCATGATCTCCGGGAACCCCGTGTGCCGCCCCACCTCGGTCACCGGAAGCCCCTTTTCCAGGAGGGCCCTCGCGGTGCCCCCCGTGGAGAGGAGCGTGTAGCCGTGGTCCCTGACAAGCGCCGCGGCGAATTCCGGCAGACCGCGCTTGTCGCTGACCGATAGCAGGGCGAGTTTCATCGTCTGAAGGCGCGTTTGTGCGGGCCCGCGCGCCGCGCTTCAAGCGGAAAGCCGCTTGCGGTGCGGCGGAAGCGGAGTCTCCTTATGGTCGTGTCCTGCGGCTCATCACAAGAAATCCCCGGCCTGACCGCCCGGCTCGACAAGCTGGTGTACCACCACGGGGGCGTCAGCCTGCCCGAGGACAAGCCCCATGCGTTCGTGTACTACATCACCATCCGGAACGCCTCGGACTCGACCGTGGCCCTCCTCGGCCGCAAATGGGTCATCGAGTACGAGGACGGCACCCGCCAGGTGATCGAGGGCGACAAGATCGTGGGCGAGACCCCGCGGCTCGGCCCCGGCGAGGAATTTTCCTACAACAGCCACCACGTGACCGGCAGCAACGCCCGCGTTCACGGGTGCTTTCACGGTGTGGATGACTCGGGGGCGAAGGTGCACGTCCTGCTGCCGCCCTTCGACCTTGTGCTGCCCGCGTGCTGAGGTATTTCAGGCGGCCGGGCGGCCGGCGCTTGAATTGTCCGCGCACTCCCTGCTTAATCGAGGCTACGAATGAAGCTCATTGATCTGAACCGCGATGGCGGCATCGGCGCCAACTCGATGTTCATCCAGCTGGGCGACCTCAACATCCTGGTCGACTCGGGGCTTCACCCAAAGAAGGTTGGGCGCAGGGCGACGCCCGACCACGCGCCCCTGAGGGGGATCAACCTCGACCTGATCATCATCACCCACTGCCACCTCGACCACATCGGGAGCCTGCCGGTCACGATGAGGGAGCACCCGAACGCCCCGGTCATCATGACGACGTCGAGCCGGATGCTGGTCGAGCGCATGCTCCACAACTCGGCCAGCGTCATGCTGCGCCAGCGCGAGGAGGAGCACATCCCGGACTACCCGCTGTTCACCCACGAGGAGATCGACCGCATTTCGAGGCGCCTGACGGGCGTGCCCTTCGGCCAGGTGAAGAGGTTCAGGGGCGCGCGCGACGAGGTGGAGATCGTCCTGCATCCCGCGGGCCACGTGGCCGGGGCGGCGGCCGTCGAGATCCGCCACAAGCACCGCGGGATCTTTTTCACGGGCGACGTCCTTTTCGAGAACCAGCGCACCCTCCCGGGGGCCAAGTTCCCGGCCGGCCACTTCGACACCCTGGTCATCGAGACGACCCGCGGGCTGACCGAGCGCCAGCCGGATAAGACGCGCGGGGCCGAGATGGCGCGCCTGGTCGAGTCGATCAACGACACGATCCGGCGGGGCGGCTCGTTTCTCATCCCCGTCTTCGCCCTCGGGCGCATGCAGGAGGTGCTCTCGATCATCCACGACGCCCGGAAATTCCGGAGGCTCGTGGACTGCCCCATCTACGGGTCGGGGCTCGGCATGGACCTGGTCGACTATTTTGACGAGATCAGCCGCAAGACCAAGCACATCCAGTTCAACCGCGGGATCGTGAAGGAACTGAAGATGCGCCCGCTTCCGCGCACCCTCAAGCCGGGCGTGGACCCGAAGCAGAACGCCCTCTACATCATCAGCTCGGGGATGCTCGTCGAGCGCACGCCGAGCTACACCCTCGCCTCGGGTCTGCTCGGCAACGCGGGCAACACGATCGGGTTTGTCGGGTACTGCGACCCGGACACCCCGGGCGGACGGCTCCTCGCCTCTAAGCCCGGCGACACCTTCCTGTTCGAGACCGCGCACGTGAAGGTGAAGATCAAGGCGCGGGTCGAGCGGTTCGAGCTGAGCGGGCACGCCGACCGCGAGGAGCTCCTCCAGTTCGCCGTGCAGACCGGCGCGCGGAGCATCGTGCTCACCCACGGCGACCCGCTGGCGAGGGCTTGGTTTGCCCAGCAGCTCGCCGTCCTTCTCCCGTCGGCTAAGGTCATCGACCCGGTGCCGCTCCAGCAGTACCAGATCTAGGGCCGGCCGGCCGAGACGAGCGCGGCAAGCCGTCGCGCCATCGGGGGGGCCCCGGCCACGTAGACGATCCGCCCCATCTTCAGGTCGAAGGTCCTCATCGGCAGCTGCTCGCCGTTCATGAATACGACCTCGCCGCCCGCGGCCCTGCAGAGGGGTATGGCGGCGGCGAGGTCCCAGATCTTCACGTTGAAGTCCACGGCCCCCCCGAAGAGGCCCGCGGCCACGTACGCGAGGTGAAGCGTCGCGCTCCCCAGCCCGCGGATCTTGAAATGCGAGAGCACGGCGTCGGCGGCCGGCATCAGGGACTTGTCGGCCGGGCTGTGGAACCCGACCAGCGTCTCGGGGTTCGGCTCATCGGTCGAGACGCGGGCGGCCCGCTCCCCGTCGAACATGCCGAAGCCCGGGCCCCCGTGCATCAGGACGCGGCGGCTGAAGTCGTAGACGACGCCGTACACGGGTTCCCCGTCCTCGACCATCGCCAGCGAGATGGCGCAGTGCGGGATCCCCAGCGCGAAATTGTTCGTGCCGTCGATCGGGTCGAGCACCCAGGCGAAACGCGAGGTCAGGGCGGTGGGTCCGCCTTCGGCGAGCTCCTCGCTGAACAGCTGGTCGCCGCCGAACCTTGCGCGCAGCGCCCGGAAGATGTTCTCCGAGATCGCGATGTCGACCGCCGTGACCCGGGTGCCGTCGCTCTTCCAGCGGCTCTCGGCCCTTCCGAACTCCCGGTGCAGGAGCCCCGTCTCGGCGAGGACCGCGCCTTTTGCGGCCTCGATCCTGGAGGTGAGCTCGGCCGGGTCGCGGCTCACGGGTAGTCGTAGAGCTTGGGATCGCGGACCGGCGCGCGCCGGCGCGCGCGCGAGGGGCGGCTTGGCTCCGCCCCCTCGGGCCGCCCGCCCGCCTCGTCCGCAGGCTCCGCCCCCAGCTGATCCTCCAGGGAGTCGGGATCCGCGCCCTCCTCCAGCTTTCGCACGACCTCCTCCATTTCACCGCCGATCTTCTCCCCCGTCAGGTCGGCCATCCGGCGCATCATGCGCCCCATCGCCTTCGGGTCCTTCTCGTCGACGCCGGAGAACTCCCGCTCCATCTCGCCCATGGCCGCCTCGACCCGGGCGTCCGCGGCGGCGTCCGCGGGAAACCCAGGCGCGGGGTCGCCCACCCCCCCGCCCTTCGTCTTCCCGGAGCCGACGACGGCAAAGGGCGACAGGATCCTCCGCATCCTGAATCCGGGCTTGTCGGGGCAACGGGGCACGGTCCTTCCCTGCGCGAGGGTCCTCGCGTAGAATTGATAGATCCGGTGGTTGTCCGGGCAGTAGAATTCGTAGATCGGCATGGCCGGCTCCCGCATCCGGGCTTGAGCACAGGCTGCCATGGCATTTCCCGATCAGTCAAACTTCGACGCCTCGGCCGCGCGGCCCGCCCGCGGGCGGCGCCGCGACCCGGGGGGGCGCTCCCCGGCCAAGGCGGGATTGCCATTTTGCGCCGCGCCCGAAATATTCGGCGGATGCGAATTCCCCTAAGGACATCCGTTGTTTTGGCCGCCTGCGCGACAGCCGCCGCGCAAACCCCATCGCAGGATCCGGATCAGGCCGCGGCCGACCGGATGCTCGCCCACATCAAGGTGCTTTCGTCCGACGAGTTTGAGGGACGCGGGCCGGGAACCCCGGGGGAGGAGCTCTCGGTCAATTACCTCAAGCAGGAGTTTTCGGGCCTGGGCCTGCTACCCGGAAACCCCGACGGGACCTATGTCCAGAAGGTGCCGCTGGTCGGCATCGTCTCGACGACGTCCGCGTCGTTCGAGGTCGGCGGCAAGACGCTCACGCCGGCGGTGCTCAACGACTTCGTCGCCGTCACGCGGCACGTCGCCCCCTCGGTGGACGTGAAGGACAGCGGGGTCGTGTTCGTCGGCTACGGCGTCGTGGCGCCGGAGTATGGCTGGGATGACTTCAAGGGCGTGGACGTGCGAGGCAAGACCGTGATCATGCTGATCAACGATCCGCCGGTCCCCGATCCCAACGATCCGACCAAGCTCGACGAGAAGATGTTCAAGGGAAAGGCCATGACCTACTACGGCCGCTGGACCTACAAGTACGAGGAGGCCTCCGCCAAGGGCGCCGCGGCCTGCCTGATCGTCCACGAAACGGGCCCGGCGGGCTATCCCTTTGCCGTGGTGGCCGGAAGCTGGGGCCGGGAGAATTTCTCGCTCGAGACGCCGGACGGCAACGCCAACCGCGTCTCCGTCGAGGGGTGGCTGACCCTCGCCTACGCGAAGAGCTTCTTCACCGCCGCAGGGTTTGACTTCGACGCCCTGAAGGCGGCGGCCGTCCGGAAGGATTTCCGCCCGGTCGACCTCAACGCGAAGGCGTCGTTCTCGATCACCAACAAGATACGCTCCATGGCGTCCCGAAACGTGATCGCGAAGCTGGAGGGCTCCGATCCTTCGCTCCGCGACGAGTACATCATCTATTCCGCGCATTGGGACCACCTGGGCCGCAATCCCCGCCTCAAGGGCGACCAGATCTTCAACGGCGCGGCTGACAACGCGTCGGGCTGCGCCGGGGTCCTGGAGATCGCGCGGAAGTTCTCGAACCTGCCCGCCGCCGAGCGGCCGAAGCGCAGCATCCTCTTCCTCGCGGTCACCGCCGAGGAGCAGGGCCTCCTGGGGTCGGAATTCTACGCGCAGCACCCGCTCTACCCGCTCACGAAGACGCTCGCGGACATCAACATCGACGGCATGCAGCTCGCCGGGCCTTCGCGCGACATCGAGGTGGTGGGCTACGGCAACTCGACGCTGGACGACGTGGCTGCGCGAATCCTCAAGGAGGAGGGGCGCGTGCTGGTGCCCGAGACCGACCCGGAAAAGGGGCATTTCTACCGCTCGGACCACTTCGAGTTCGCGAAGGCCGGGGTCCCCGCATTCTACACGAACGCCGGGCTTGATATCATAGGAAAGGCCGCCGATTACGGCCGCATGCACCGCGACTATTACGTGGCCAACGACTATCACAAGGTGACCGACGAGATCAAGCCGTGGTGGGACCTCCGGGGCGCCGCGGACGACGCGGACATGCTCTTCCGCATGGGCCTCGCCGTCGCCCAGGGCGACACCTGGCCGGAATGGAAGCCCGGCTGCGAATTCAAGGCGCGGCGGGACGAAATGATGGCAGGGGCGCAGCATTGAGGCCGCCCGACCGGACTGCCGTCGTGCGCGTTCCCCACCCACCCGCGCGGCCGGGGCAAACCGGCTCCGATGGGGCGCGCCCCCCGCTGCCGGCCGCACCATGATCCGCTTCGTCATCCTGCGCCTGCTCCAGACGATTCCCGTCATCTGGGTCATCATCACGGCCACCTTTTTCATGATCCGCTTCGTGCCGGGCGGCCCCTTCACCGCCGAGAAGGCGGTCACGCCGGAGATCCTGAGGAACCTCGAGGCCCACTATGGCATGAACAAGCCGCTCTACCGCCAGTACCTCGATTACACCTCGAGCCTGCTGAAGGGCGACCTCGGGCCCTCGTTCAAGTACCCCACCCGCTCGGTGAACGAGATCATCGCGGACAAGCTGCCCGTCTCCGTCGAGCTCGGCCTGCTCTCGCTCGCGGTCGCGCTCGGGGTCGGCCTTCCGCTCGGCGTCCTGGCGGCCGTCAGGCGCAACACCTGGATCGACTACATCTGCTCGTCGGTTGCCATGGTCGGGATCTGCGTCCCGACCTTCGTCCTGGGCCCGCTGCTGATCCTCGTCTTCGCCATCCACCTCGGCTGGTTCAACGCGTCGGGGTGGTACGGGCCGATCGACCGGGTTCTGCCGAGCATCACCCTCGGGTCGGTCTACGCGGCCTACGTCGCAAGGCTCGCGCGTGGCGGCATGCTCGAGGTGCTGAGCCAGGACTACATCCGGACCGCGCGCGCCAAGGGGGCGAGCGAGTTCCGGGTCATCGTGAAGCACGCCCTGCGCGGCGGCCTGACTCCGGTCGTGTCGTTCCTCGGGCCCGCGATCGCCGGGATCGTCACCGGCTCGTTCGTGATCGAGACGATCTTCCAGATCCCCGGGATAGGCCGCGAGTTCATCAACTCGGCGTTCAACCGGGACTACACGCTCGTCCTGGGAACCGTCGTCCTCTACGCGGGCTTCATCATCGCGATGAACCTGGTGGTGGACGTCGCGCTCGTGTGGCTCAACCCGCGGCTGACATTCGAGTGAGCCCCGCGGAAATAGAGCGCGGCCATTCGCTCTGGAGCGACGCATGGCACAGGCTGCGCCGGAACCGGCTGGCCCTCGCCGGGGGGATGCTCCTTGCCGTGCTGGCGCTCGCCTGCGCCGCCGGGCCCTTCTTCTCCCAGTCGTACGAGGAGCAGAACCTCGACCTTGGCGCGGTGCCGCCGTCGGCGCAGCACCTGCTCGGGACGGACACGCTGGGACGGGACCTGCTCGCGCGCACCCTCTACGGAGGGCGGATCTCGATCATGGTGGGGCTCGTGGCGACCTTCGTCGCGCTCGCGATCGGTGTGAGCTATGGCGCCATCGCCGGCTTCTTCGGGGGAAAGGTCGACGCGGTCATGATGCGGCTCGTCGACATCCTGTACGCCCTCCCCTTTGCCATCTTCGTCATCCTGCTCATGGTGTTCTTCGGCCGGAACATATTCCTCCTGTTCTTCGCGATAGGCGCGGTCGAGTGGCTGACGATGGCGCGCATCGTCCGGGGTCAGGTGCTGTCCATAAAGCGCATGGAATTCATAGAGGCCGCGCGGGCCTTGGGACTCGGACGCAGGCGGATCATCTTCCGGCACGTGATACCCAATGTCCTGGGCCCCGTGATCGTCTACACGACGCTCACGATCCCGGCGGTCATGCTGCTCGAGGCCTTCCTGAGCTTCCTCGGGCTGGGCGTGCAGGCCCCGATGAGCTCCTGGGGCGTCCTCATCAAGGACGGCTCCGAGAAAATGGAGGAGTTCTGGTGGCTGCTTGTCTTTCCCGGTGTCCTTTTTTCCCTGACGCTCTTCTCGCTCAACTTCCTGGGCGACGGGCTACGCGACGCCCTTGACGTCCGGGCGTCGAAGGATTGACCCCGATGCGGCGCTTCCTCCCCTATTTCAAGTACCTCCGGAAGGTCCGCGGCAAGCTGATCGCCGGGGTGCTCTGCGGGATCCTCTACGGGGCGGCCGGAGGCTTGGGAATGCCGCTGATGATCAAGTACGTGATCCCGAGGGTCCTCCTTCCCGACCCGGCTCCGGTCCACGGTGCGGGCGCCAAGGGCCATCGGTTCTTCGACCTGGACCGGTTCTTCGACAGGATCCTGCCGCCCGCGACGTCCCAGCCCGCGGCGACCGAGCCGGCAGCCGCGCCTGCGCCCGCGCCGAGCCGCCCGCGGCTGACGACGTGGCAGGTGTGGACGATCGCGATGTGGCTCCCGGTGATCTTCATCATCCGGGGCGTGGCCGGCTACATGAACACGTACCTGATCCAGTACTCGGGCGTCCGGATCCTGGAGGAGATACGCATCGATTACTTCCGAAAGCTCCAGAGCCTCCCGCTCGCCTTCTTTCACCGCCTGTCGAGCGGCGAGCTCATCTCGCGCGGCCTGAACGACACCAACCAGCTCCAGAACACGCTCACGGTCATCTCGAACGACCTCGTGAAGCAGCCGGCCACGCTGCTCAGCACGATCGCAGCGATGGCGATCCTCGCCTACCAGGAGCAGGGCCTCGTCCTTGTCCTGGTCTGCCTCCTGACGGTGCCGGTCGCCGTCTTTCCGATCCGCTACGTAGGCAAGAAGCTCGTGACGCGGGCCATCCAGCTCCAGGCGCAGACCGGGACGATCACCGACCGGTTCACCGAGAACCTCGCCGGGGTGAAGGAGGTGCGGGCGTTCGGGCTGGAGCGCCACGAGATCGACCGCTTTGCGCGGCTGAGCGGCCTGCTCGTCCGGGCGAACATGAAGGTGGTGAAGTACGCGCAGATGCTCACGCCCAGCATCGAGATCCTCTCCGCGATCGGGATCTCGATCACCTTCGCCTACGCCTACCGCTACAATGTCCACAGCGGCAGCTTCCTCGGGATCCTGGCGGCGCTCTTCCTGAGCTACGAGCCGCTGAAGAAGCTCGGCGCCGTCAACAACGAGCTCAAGCGGGGCAGCGCCTCGCTCCAGAGGCTGGAGGCGGTCCTGAACGAGCCGGAGACGATCACCGACCCCGCCCGGCCCGTGACCGTCGGGCGCCTGCGCGGCGACGTCGCCTTCGATAACGTCGAGTTCGCCTACAACCCGGGCGAGCCGGTGCTGCGGGCGGTCTCGACGCGGATACCCGCCGGCACGATCTGCGCCCTGGTCGGCCCAAGCGGAGCGGGAAAGACCACGTTCGCGAACCTCGTCCCGCGCTTCTATGACCCGGGGGTGGGCCGGGTGATGGTCGACGGCGTCGACGTCCGGTCGCTCCGGCTGGCCGACCTCAGGCGCAACATCGCGGTTGTTTCGCAGGACCCCGTGCTTTTCAACGACACGATCTACAACAACCTCCTGCTCGGCCGCGAGGGGGCCTCCCGCGAGGACGTGGAGGAGGCGGCGCGCAGCGCCTATGCCCACGAGTTCATCACGCAGTTCCCTCAGGGGTACGACACGCAGGTGGGCGAGCGGGGCGCAAAGGTCTCCGGGGGCCAGAAGCAGCGCCTGGCGCTCGCCCGGGCCTTCCTCCGCAATGCGCCCATCCTCATCCTGGACGAGGCCACCTCGGCCCTCGACTCGGAAAGCGAGGCGGCCATCCAGGCGGCGCAGGCAAAGCTCGTGGTCGGCAAGACCGTGATCATCATCGCGCACAGGTTCAGCACGATCCGCGAGGCCTCCCTCATCCTGGTATTCGATCGCGGCGCCATCGTCGCCCGCGGCGACCACGCCCAGCTTTATTCGGCCAACGAACTATACCGGGCGCTGTACGACCGCCAGAGGACAGAGGCCGTCTAGGGGGGCCGCTTCTCGCAACGCTTCATGCCGCAACTCCCGAGGATCCTCGTCATCAGGCGGCGCTACCTGGGCGACGTGGTGCTGCTGGGATCCCTTTTCCGTAACCTCCGGCTGCACTGGCCCGGGACCCACATCGCGGCCCTGGTCGAGCCGTCGTACTCGGGGATCCTGGCCCTCAACCCCGACGTCGATGCGGTGATGGCGCCCCCGTCGGGAGCGGCGGCGTGGCCGCGCTTCGTCGTGCGGCTCCGCGGGGCCGGCTACACGCATGTCTTCGACATCGACAACACGGAAAGGACCGCGCTCATCTCCCGGCTGAGCGGGGCGCCATTCCGGGTCGCGCTGCATCACGGGACGCATGCCCTCAAGCTGCGCGCCCTCTACACCCACGTGGCCCATGAGGCCGCCGATGTGCATGAGGCGCAGCCCATCACCGAGTATTACCTGAAGGCCCTCGGTCCGGCCGGCGTGCCCGTGGCCACCCGCGAAATCCGCCTTGTCGCGCCCGAGCCCGATGTCGCCGACTGGCGGCGCTACGTCGGAGCCCAGGGCCAGACGCTCCTTGTGCACCCGGGCAGCCGGAGCGCATGGCGCATATGGCCGGCCGACCGGTTTGCGGCGGTCTGCGACCGCGTCCAGGACGAGCTGGGCGCCCAGGTTGTCCTTGCAGGCGGCCCTGGCGAGGGCCGCCTTCTCGCGGAGATCCGGGGACTTCTCAGGACCCACGCCCTGGTGCTCGACGCGCCCCCCTCTCTCCCGCGCCTCGCCGCCCTCGCGCGCGCCTCCTCGGCCCTGCTTTGCCATGACAGCGGGCCCATGCACGTGGCCGCGGCGGTCGGAACCCCGGTGATCGCGCTCTACGGCTCGCAGAACCCCGTGCTCTTTCGCCCCCCGGGCCAGGGGCACGAGCTTCTCGTGCCCTCGATGCCCTGCGCGCCGTGCGTTGCGCCCGACGCGTGCGTGCCGGGGGACTCCTACCGGAACCACTGCGTTCGCCGGCTGACGGTCGACGAGGTCTACGGCGCCGTGCGGGCGGTTCTCGCCCGCGCGCGCTGAGGGCTGATCCGGCCTAGGGCCGGCTGCTCGGCAAGACCTGGGTTGCGGTCGCCTCGCTCGGCGCCGATGCCCTCTCGTGGGCGGAGTAGATCCAGGCGGCCAGCACCGCCGCGGCGATGATCACGAGCGCCGCGGCCACCCGCCGTCCGCGCCGGAGCCAGCGCTTGCGCCGCTCGGACCGCAGGAACCGCTCGCCCGCCCGGCCGTCCTTCACCGAGGACGGATCGCCAAACCGGTGGATGAGCTCCGGGCGGGCGGTTCTCCTAAAGGCCCCCACGAAAGCCTCGCGCCCCATGCCGGGCGCCAGGAAGCCGAGTTTCCTCCAGGCATAGTCGGCGTCCACGGCAAAGCGCGGGAAGTCCAGGAGCGTGTGCGGGATGTCGTACGCAGCCAGGGTGTGCATGAGCCGATGGAAACCCTCGGCGAGAACGCCCTTTTGCGCGGCGGGATCGGACGTCCCCAGCAGGCCGCCCGGCAACGCGCCGTCCAGCCCCCCGATCCGGATCCGGCTCTTCGCCGCGTCGTCCAACTCGCGGATAGGCACCAGCACGTGATCGATGGCAAAGCACCCCGTGGCGAGGAGTTCCGGAAGCGTCTGGCAGAAGGTCGGATTCTTCACGACATAGGGCGACTCCTCCACGAGCATGTCCTGCTCGAGGCCCGCGGAGCAGTGCTCAAAGTAGTCGCGCGACCAGTTTCCCGGGGAGTAGCCGGTGTCGAGCCCCACCTCCGTCAGCAGCTCCACGAGAAACGTCGTCCCCGCCCGGCCGGTTCCGGTGATGATTACCTTGTGGACAGTCGCAGCGAGGCGCGGCATGCAGTTGGAATGACGCGCCCCGAGGGCCAAGGTTTTGACAAAACCTAGGGATTTTTTTCGGCGGGATCGGGCCTTTCGGCCCTTGTCCCGGTAACCCTCCGCCGTCCGGGCCGTCAAACCCCCAGAATCCGATGATGGTGCACATCGCCACGGTTCACTGGCAGAACGATAGCTGGATCGACATCCAGTTGCGGTACCTGAACAGGCATGTCTCCGAGCCGTTCCGGGTCTATGCGTTCCTGAACGGAATATCGGAGGCCCACACGGGAAAGTATTTTTATGCCTCCACCGAGCCTATCAGGGGGCATGCCGCGAAGCTGAATATCCTCTCGGATGTCATCAGGCGCTCGCAGGCCGACGACTCCGACATCCTGATCTTCCTGGACGGCGACGCATTTCCCATCGATGACATCGTGCCCCTCGTGCGGGAAAAGCTGGAAATCCACCCGCTCGTGGCCGTTCAAAGGTTTGAAAACAACGGCGACAGGCAGCCACATCCCTGTTTCTGCGCGACGACGGTCGGATTCTGGAACTCGATAGGCGGTGACTGGGCGGAGGGCCACTCCTGGGCCGACAGCGACGGCAGGCCGACCACGGATGTCGGGGGAAACCTGCTCGGAATCCTGGAAACCCGGGGAATCGAGTGGTGTCCCCTGCACCGAACCAACCGCCGCAACCTGCATCCGCTGTGGTTCGGCATCTACGGCAATGCGGTCTACCACCACGGCGCGGGCTTCCGAAGTTTCAAGGTCTCGCGGGCGGACCTCCAGCGCCTTGCGCAGGCGCGCGGGCGCCTGCCGCCGGCCGGGAGAATCACCGCAGGAGTTCTGGACCGCCTGCTGAGGCGGAGCCCGATCAGGGCGCTGAGGGCATGCGCGTCCCTGCAGAAGACAAACCGGCACAACACGCTCCTGTCCGAAGAGATGTTCGAAAGCATCAAGCGCGATGATCTGTTCTACAAAATGCTCATGCCGTGATTTGCCGGTGGCGGCCGATCCGGAAGTGCGCGGGCCGGCCGCGCCGCTTGACCTTCCGTGAAACCCTTGCATGGTTTTCCCGTGCGCTCGACCGCGGCATTGCTTTCAATCCTGGTCCTTGGGGTCGCCGGCGTTTTCCTGTGGCAGCGTTCCCAAATCGCCCTGTTGCGCGCGCAGGTTGCCCAGCAGGGAGCCGTTCTCGCGGATGACCGGGAGCGCCTTGCCGATCTTTCCGTCGTCCTTGCGAGGCCCGCAGTCGGGCGCATCGAGGCCTCGTCGGTTAGGGACCGGGCGACCCTGATTCCGAACGCGGATTACAATGGCGCGGTTCTTCGAGCGGATGAGCGCCGCGTCATTCTCGGCCAATACCGGGACGTGCTTGCCGAGCTGCAGCTTCCTGCGGCGACCGCATCCCGGCTCAAGGACCTGCTCACGGACCGCATCGAGTCGTTTCTTGACGCCCAGGACGCAGCCAGGCAGCAGGGATTCGCGGAGGGATCGGCTGAGACGGAGCGCGCCGTGGCCCTTGCGATCTCCGACGACGACCGCGAGATTGCCTCGCTACTCAGCCGGGACGCCGACCGGCGCCTCAACGAGCTTCTTTCCGTGTCCACTCCCGAGCCCGCCGTCATGCAAGCCGACCCTGCGCCGGTCGCAGTCACCGTTGTCGTGCAGGAGCCGCCTGCGCCGGCCTATACGGATTCGAACGCACAGGCCGCCGCCTCGTACGACGACAATCCAACTCCCTATTTCTATTATCCGTATACGGGACTCTATCTCGCTCGAGCGCCGGTGCGCCCCTTCATCCCTGCCAGGCCAGCGATCGCAAGGCCGCGTCGTTCTCTCGTCGTGTCTCATGCGCGGCGCAGTTAACTGATTTGCGCCGCGCGGGGCGGAAGCGCCCAGGTATGGCTTAAGCATATTTGAATCAGTGGCTTAAGATTACAAGAAAGGGTAAAAACCGGCTCGAGCGGCGCTGCCCCCACCCCCTAGGGCGACCGCTTCCCGCCTTCGGGAGTTCGCGGCGCCGACTTCCTCCGAGAAAATTCCCGGGAAACGATGCGGAAATGAGAAACCCTTTTCTCCCGTCATCCGTCATTCCGGTGGACCCACCATGCCCAGTACCTGCATGCCGGACAGGACCCTTGATGCGACCTCTTGGCCGGATCGAAAGGCCGAATCGCCGCTCATCACGATTGCGGTTCCGGCGTACAACCGTCCTGCCATGCTGGCCGAGACGCTCGCGAGCATAGCCGCACAGACGGCCCGCATACCGGTCGAGGTGATCGTCTGCGATGACGGCCGGATGGCGGACGCCCGCGCCGTCGTCGAGCGGTACCCGAAGGAATCCTACTCGTACGCGCCAAACCCGGTGGCGCTTGGCGCCGTCGGCAACTGGAACCGCTGCCTCAGGGCCGCCCGCGGCATGTGGGTCATGGTGCTCCACGAGGACGACGCGCTGTATCCCTGGTACCTGGAGTGTGTCCTTCCCCACCTGCGTGTCGGCATCGCGGCCGTCTGCATGAAGACCTCCCGGGGGCCCGTTCAGCCCAGGGCCCCGTATCCCAGCGGCGATCCGTCGGTCATCGCCTATCCCCCGCGGTATTTCCTCAAGAGCTCGATGACCCCGTTCCCCGGAGTCCTCGTCCGGCGCGATATTGCGCTGCGCCTGGGGGGATTCGACGAGAACTGGGGGCCACTGGCCGACTATGAATTCTGGTACCGGCTCGCCTGCGCGGGCCGGATCGAGGTCGTGCGCGCGGTCGGCGCCTTCTACCGGGTCGCGCCCGGCCAATGGACGGAGCGGACATGGGGCCGAATGCTCGGTCTGGCGCACCTCCTCAGGCTCCGGATCGCACGCGAGCAGCTCCCGGAGCACCCGCGCTTGGGCCGCTGGCTGGCCCGCTTCTTCACGTTCCGGAACGCCCGATGCTACGCGGAGCGCTTCAAGGCGCGACCGGCGATCCTCCGGCGCTGCCTCCGTCTCGGGCGCATGCCCCTGGCCACGCTTCCGAATGGTTGGGTGTGGCAGGCGCTAAAGTTTGCTTCCCGCACGGGCCAGCGGCATCTAGGGATTGCATCCGATGCCGGGCGAACCCCACAGATTCAGCAGAGCGGCTGAGGACCTGATAGCATCGCTCCGGAGGATCCCCTCGGAGGATCCAAGGGGAATCCGCAGACGCCCGTCGAAGGGGCTTGTCGAGCTGATCGACGGCCTCAGGGCAAAGTACGGGATCGGCACGCCCACGGCGGAGCAGGCCATCCGCGACCGCTGGCCCGAGATCGTCGGCCCCGCTAACGCGTCCTATTCGCATGCGATTCGCATCGACGAGCGCGGCAGGCTCATGGTCCATGCCTCGCACGCCGTGGTGCGGAACGAGCTCTTCCTCAACCGGGACGAAATCATCGAGCGGATTCGAAGGCTGCCGGGGTGCGCCTCGATCACGCGGCTGCACCTGTCCCAGGGGTGACCGGCGGCCGAAGTTTGGGCTTGCGCCGCATAGGCGGGTTTTTGAAGTTATTCCCTTGCGTCAGTGGGATCCCGTCGGTTGGGGGTCCCGCCATGACTGGTCCGGCATCCCGCCGGATCGGAACGGTGACGCCGGCTAAGCCGGGGTTCTTCCCCCGGCGGTGCGGGCGGCACGGGGCTCGAAAGAGCCCTCTATAGTCGTGCAACTCAACTACATAACAATGCCCACAGTCGCCAAGCCAGAAATCATCGCAGAGTACAAAACCCACGAAAAGGACACCGGTTCGAGCGAAGTGCAGGTCGCTCTCCTGACCGCGCGAATCAACCACCTGACCGAACACCTCCGCACCCACCGGAAGGACTTCCACTCCCGCCGCGGACTCCTGCAGATGGCGAGCCGCCGCCGCAAGCTGCTCGATTACCTCAAGCACCACAACCTACCGAAATACAACGAATTGCTGCAGAAGCTGAATCTGCGCAAGTAACGCTTTCGCCACACGGGCGATCCGATCCGCGGGTCGCCCGTTGTCGTTGAGACACTCGACATAGGACCGGGACATTTCCGTTTGCCGCCCAGGCAGCGCCCACCCCACCGGGACGCCAAACGGAAATCTCTCGAGCCTCCGGCGAGACCAACGAAAGCACGCCCGGCCTGCGCGCCGGGCCGTCCGCCCATCCCAATCCGCCCCGCAACGCCTTTCAGAACGCGCCGGGGCCCCTCGATCAAGAAACAGGAATCCAAGACATGAATCAGAAACATACCGTCACCATCCCGGAATACGGGATCTCGATCTCCACAGGCTCCATCGGAAAACTCGCCAACGGCGCCGTCAATGTAACCACGGGCGAGACGAACGTCTTCGTCGCGGCCACCGTCGCCGCGACGACCAAGCCCGGCCAGGACTGGTTCCCGCTCACGGTCGACTACCGTGAAAAATACCACGCCGCGGGGCGCTTTCCAGGCGGCTACTTCAAGCGCGAGGGCCGGCCCACCGAAAAGGAGATCCTGACGTCCCGCCTCTGCGACCGCCCCTGCCGCCCCCTCTTTCCCGAGGGTTTCCTGAACGAGGTCCAGGTGATTGGCATCCTTCTCTCGGCCGACCAGAAGAACGAGTCCGACATCGCCATGGTAAACGGCGCCAGCGCCGCCCTCGCCATCTCCGACATCCCGTGGAACGGGCCGATCGCGGCCTCCCGGATCGGCCTCATCGACGGCCAGTTTGTCGCCAACCCGACCATCGAGCGGATGTTCTCGTCGTCGCTGGACCTGATCTATGTCGGCAACGAGAAGGACATGCTGATGATCGAGGGCAGCGCCGACCAGCTGCCGGAGGACCGTTTCATCGAGGCGCTCGAGTTCGCCCACAAGGCCATCCAGCCGATCATCAAGGCCATCAACGACCTCGTCGCCGTCGCCGGAAAGCCCAAGGCGAAATTCTCCCTCGTGGGCGCCACGCCCGAGGCGCGCGCGATCATCGAGCGCGTCGCCGGATCGAGGATCCCGGACGCGATATTCGGCAAGGAGAAGGCGGTGCGCTCCGCCAACATGAAGGCGATCAAGGACGAGACGAAGGCGGCCCTTATCGCCGAGCTCGGCGAGGGCAAGTTCACCGACGTCGACCTGAACGTCGTCTTCGAGGACCTCCAGTACAAGGCGTACCGCAAGACCGTGCTCGAGCGCGGGGTCCGTTCCGACGGCCGCGATGCGAAGAGCCTGCGCCCGATCTCCTGCGAAGTCGGCGTCCTTCCGATGGTCCATGGCAGCGCCATCTTCGAGCGCGGCGACACCCAGGGCCTCGTCATCACCACCCTCGGCCCGACAAAGGAGGCCCAGGACATGGACGGGCTGACCGGGGGCGCCACGTCCAAGAGCTTCATGCTCCATTACAACTTCCCGCCGTTCTCGGTGGGCGAGACGGGCCGCTTCGGCGCGCCGGGCCGCCGCGAGGTCGGCCACGGGGCGCTCGCCGAGCGCTCGCTCGTGCCCGTCCTCCCTCCCGAGGACGCATTCCCCTACTCCATCCGCGTCGTTTCGGAGATCATGGCCTCCAACGGCTCGACCTCGATGGCGTCGGTCTGCGGCGGGTGCCTCTCCCTCATGGACGCGGGCGTCCCGATCATCGCGCCCGTCGCGGGGATCTCCTGCGGCCTCATGAGCGAGAATGCCGCCGACGGCTCCATCACGAAGTGGGTCACGATCACCGACATCATCGGTGAGGAGGACCATTTCGGCGACATGGACTTCAAGCTCGCGGGGACGACCAAGGGAATCACCGGCTTCCAGCTCGACCTGAAGATAAACGGCCTGCCGATCGAGATCGCGAAGGCCGCGATCCACCAGGCCCGCGACGCGCGCATCGAGATCCTGAGGAAGATGCTCGACGTGATGCCGGCGCCCCGCGCCAGCCTGAGCAAGTACGCCCCCCGCATCCAGACCATCCAGATCGACCCCGAGAAGATCGGCCTGCTGATCGGGCCCGGCGGGAAGACCATCCGCCGCATCACCGAGACGACCGGCGCCCAGATCGACATCGCCGAGGACGACTCCGGAAAGGTCTACATCTACTCGAACAACGCCGAGGCCATGGCACGGGCCATCCAGGAGATCGACGGTCTCTGCGGCGGGGGCGCCGGCGGCGGTGGCGGGGGCGCCCCGATCGAGGTCGGCAAGCTCTACACGGGCCGCGTCACCGGGATCAAGGACTTCGGCTGCTTCGTCGAGTGCACGCCGGGCAAGGAGGGCCTCGTTCATATTTCCGAGCTGGCCGACTTCCGGGTGCGCCGCACCGAGGACGTCGTCAAGATGGGGGAGATGATCACGGTCAAGTGCATCGGCATCGACGAGCGCACCGGCAAGGTGCGCCTCTCGCGCAGGGCCGCCATGCAGGAACTCGAAGCCAAGAAGAACGCCCCCGAGGCCGAATCCGCACCCGTCCAGTCCTGAGGGGTGAGGCTCCTTGTAACGAACGACGACGGCATCGAGTCCGTCTTCCTCCACGAGCTGGTCCGCGCGCTTCTGGCCGCGGGCCACGAGGTCTGCGTCGCCGCGCCGAAGGCCGAGCAGAGCTGGATAGGCGCCGCCAAGTCGCGCCACAGGCCCGTGCATTCCACGCGGGTCGACCGCGGCCTCGGATGCCCGACGTGGATTGTCGACGGGACGCCGAGCGACAGCGTCAACATCGCCATCGACCACCTTCTGCCCGCGCGGCCCGAGGCGGTCCTCAGCGGGATCAACGTCGGGCTGAACGCCAGCCTAAGCTTCATCCTGGGAAGCGGCACCGTGGCGGGGGCCTGCGAGGGCGCGCTCCACGGCATCCCCGGGGTCGCGCTGTCCCAGAGCCTCTCCATCCCGGTCTACGACAGGCTCAAGATGCTCGGAGGAGAGCCCGGGGACGATCTTCTTGCGATCGTCCGGACGTCCGCCGGCCACGCGGCGCGAATCGCCCCCGCCCTCGCAACCGAGACGCCGGCGCGAAGCTTCATCGTCCATAACCTCAACTTCCCCTATCCCTGCGGCCCCGACGCGCAGGTGCGCCGGACGGTCCCAGCGAGGGTCATGATCCCGGGGCTTTTCAGCCCGCGGGCGCAGGACGGGACCCACCGCCTCGTGTTCAAGCTAGGCGAGGACACCTCGCCCGAGGGTCCCCTCACCGACCGGGCCGCCCTCGATGCGGGCTTCATCAGCCACACGGTCCTCGATTTCTCGAAGCTGGGTTCGATCTGAGCGGGTAATTGTGCTTCCTTCGTTCGAGTGATGATCGAAGTCCAGCACCTCACGCGGATCTTCCGCACCTACAAGAAGCAGCCCGGATTCTGGGGCGGCGTGAAGGGGCTCTTCAACCGCACCTACGACGAGACCGCGGCGGCCAAGGACGTGACGTTCTCGATCGCGGAGGGCGAGTTCGTGGGATTCCTGGGCCCGAATGGCGCCGGAAAAACAACGACGCTGAAGATGCTCTCGGGCCTCATCTTCCCCACCTCGGGCACGGCTCGCGTCGCCGGGTTCGACCCGACGAAGCGTGAAAACGCCTACCGGCGGATCTTCGCGCTCGTCCTCGGCCAGAAGAACCAGCTCTGGTGGGACCTGCCGGCGATCGAGTCCTTTGCGCTCCTTCGGGCGATCTACGGACTTCAGGAAGAGGACTACAAGCGAACCCTGGACGAGCTTGTCCAGCTGCTCGGCGTGTCCGAGAAGCTGAACGTCATGGTCAGGGAGCTCTCGCTCGGCGAACGGATGAAAATGGAGCTCATCGCCGCCCTCATCCACCGGCCCAAGGTTCTCTTTCTCGACGAGCCGACGATCGGGCTCGACGTCGTCTCCCAGCGGGCGGTCCGCAATTTCCTGCGCGACTACAACCGCAGGCACCGCGTGACGATCATCCTCACGAGCCACTACATGGCCGACATCAAGGAGCTCTGCGAGCGTGTCATCGTCATCCACAAGGGCTCCAAGATCTATGATGGGGCGCTGGACAGGCTGGAGTCGGGCTCCGACAGCAAAAAGAAGATCGTTCGGTTCGTGCCCAAGGACGCGGCCTTTCCGGAGGCATGGCGTTCGCGCTACGGCGACACCAAGCGCGCGGGCGATGGCACGTTTACGCTTTGCGTCTCAAGCGACGACATTGTGGCAGTCGCCCAGGAGGTTCTCGCAACGGGGCCCGTGGCCGACATCACGATCGAGGACGTCCCGCTTGAGGACGTGATAGCGGAACTCTTCCAGTCGACCTGAATCGTAACAGCAAGCGCTGACGACGACGCGGGTGCCCCGGGCACACCATTGTTCAGCTTGCTCAAAAGTTCCGGCCAACGCCACGCGGCCATTTGGCAAATTACTAAGGCTGAACCGCGTCACCTGTGACAAAAGCGGAAACAACACACGAGCCACCTCCCTGCCCAAATGTCATAAAATCGCCAACGCAGCGCGCCCGCAACAATCATGATGCCGATTGCCGCGAGCGGAAAAAACAGATCGATAACCGCGAATCTTTCAGCCGTTGTCACTTGGGGAAATCCTGCGACTGAACCCGCCCTCCGTGTCGGTCGCCTTGAAGGTCCCCGACGACGGGGACACGACCCAGCACGATCCCAACCGTCTACGCAGCCGACACGTCTGCCGCAAGAAGTCTTTTCGCCTCTCGGTCGGACCCGGCGAGAGCCTTCTCCAAACATCGATTCCGGCCCTCGGCGGGCGGTCAGAAGGCCCGTGCACCCGGTGTTTTTTCGCAAAACAGAGCCGGCACGGATTTTTCCAAGCGGCTGCGATGATGCGATTTCGGGGAGAATAGTCTTTATTTGTCGCCGGAATCGACAACGGTAATGCGATGACGACCTATCGCGGGATTTGGGCCGCCGTAACTCTTGCTGCCACGTCTACGGCGGCGTTCGCAGATGGCTCAAGACTGCCCAGCCAGGACGCGCTTGCCGTCGCGCGCGGATATGCCTTCGTCGCGACGGCATCGGACCCGTCCGCGGTCTATTACAATCCTTCCGGGCTGGCGCTCCAGCCGGAGTCGGAGATCGGGGGCGCCTATGTCATCTCGCCCTCGGACTCCTACCAGGGGACCGGCGACCGCGTGGATGAAAAGGGGGGCACGTTCACGCTGCCCCACTTCTTCGCGGACGTTCCCGTCGAGGGTTATGCGCTCGGGGTGGGATTCTTCGCCCCCTACGGCCTCCAGACCGACTGGCCGGACGACTCGGGATTCAGAAACCTGGCGACCAGCAACAAGCTCAGGTACACGACGGGCGCCCTGTCCCTTGCCAAGGCGATCTCGCCCCAATTGTCCATCGGCGCGAGCTTCGAGGTGGACCACCTCGACGTCAACCTGGCGCAGGGCATAGGCCTCTCGCCGGGCGACCTGCTTTCGTACACGGGCAGCGATACGCGCGAGAGCTGGAACGTGGGCGCCATGTGGAGCCCGGCGGCGAACAGCCAGTTTGGAATCATGTACGAGAGCCGGGTGAACTTTCACCTTACCGGGACGCTCACGGAATTCCCCTATGGGGTGGACGAACCCGGCTCGGGATCGTGGGTGTTCCCCGATCATCTGTCGTTCGGCTACTCCTACAAGCCCACTCCCGAGTGGAATTTCGAGGCCGACGCGGACTGGACGCACTGGAGCCTGCTCAAGACCGTCACGGTCAACGCAGCCACCGGCCCGGTCACACTGCCCTTTTTCTGGAACAACAGCTGGTACTATAACCTCGGGGGAACCCGCACCTGGGCGACCAACTACGGAAACTTCAGCGTGTCGGCGGGCTATTCGTACTCGGGGAACAGCGTCCCCGACCAGTTCTACTCGCCGTCGCTCCCGGACATGACCCGCAACCTGGTCACGGTGGGCGCCGGCTATGAATGGGCGCGTTGGAAATTCTACGTCGCCCTCGAGCGCGGCCTGCCGGCCAGCCGGACCGTCACGGGAGCCCTTCCGTCGCCCACCGGGCAGACAGCGAACGGAACCTACCACACCAGCTTCACCGCCCTGGACTTTACCGAACAATACAGCTGGTAAATGAAGGATATTCGATTTCTTTGGCCGATCCTAACCACCGCAACGATGCTGGGAGCCAGAATCTGGGAACTGCGCCATAGATTTGATGCGGAACCGGGAAAGATCATCGAGACGGCGAGCTTCAAGCGCCTGGTCGCGGTGGGAACCGGCTCGGTGCTCCTCTGCGTCGCGCAATACCTGCTGCGGGACTCGCCGCCGCCGCTTCCCTGGGTCAGCGCCGCCGGGGCGCTCCTCGGCGTGTTCACCTTTGTCCTGCGCGGGCTGTCCAGAAAGGCCCTGAACAGGATGTGGAGCGTCCATGTCGAGATCCGCGAGAACCACACCTTGGTCCAGACGGGGCCGTACATGAGGATCCGCCACCCGATCTATCTTGGCACCCTGCTCGAGGTGGCGGCCGCGACCCTCCTGCTCAACGCGTGGTCGGCCGGCGTCGTCGGCCTTGTCGCCACGGCGTTTGTCCTTCGCCAGCGGATCCGGATAGAGGAGCGGGCCATGGAGGACAAGTTCGGCGAGGCATGGCGGAATTATCGGCTGCGCGCCGGCCTGCTTTGGCCCCGGCCGTGAGTGCAAAGCGCATAGTCATCACCGGTCTCGGGGTCGTGTCGCCCTGCGGGCTCAACCCGCAGGAGGTGTGGGACTCCGTGGTCAACGGGCGGCCGTCCTGCGGCCCCGTCACCCGCTTCAACACCCGTGACATGACGTGCAACCTTGCCGCGGAGATCAGAGACTTCCAGCCGGACCTCTGGATGGAGAAGAAGCGCGCGCACCGGCTGGACCGGGCGGTCCGCTACTGCATTGCGGCGGGTAAGCAGGCCTTCAACGATTCCGGCCTCGAGGCCGACAAGGTGGACGGCGACAGGATGGCGATCTTCGAGGGAACGACGGTCACGGGCCTGGAGAATACCCTCAGCCAGCATTCGGATTTTGTCGTGGACGGCTTCAAGTCCGTGCAGCCGACCACGCTGGTGGCGGCGTTCTGCGGGGCCGGCTCGAGCGAGCTGGCCCTGGATCTCGGCATCAACGGGCAGGCCACGACGATCTGCACCGGCTGCTCCGCGGGAAACGATGCCATCGGCTACGGCATGCGCGCCATACGGGACGACATGGCGGACGTCGTCCTTGCCGGCGGCTCCGAGGCCCCGATCGTCGACGGCTTCTATTCGATCTTTGCCAAGCTCAAGGTGATGTCCCGGTGGACCGGCAGCCCGGCGAAGGCGATGAAGCCCTTCGACGTGGAGCGCGACGGGTTCATCCTCGGCGAGGGATCGGCGTTCCTGGTGCTCGAGGAGCTGAGCCACGCGCTGGCGCGCGGGGCGAGGATCTACTGCGAGCTGCTTGCCCACGGCCAGGCCTGCGACGCGTACCACATGGTCGCCCTGCACCCCGGGGGCCGCGGGACGATCCAGGCGATCGAGAGGGCTCTCCTTGCGGGCCGCACCGAGGCGGGCACGATCGACTGGATCAACGCGCATGGCTCGGCGACGCTGGCGAACGACGTCATAGAGGCGGCGGCGATCCGGTCGGCGTTCGGCCACTCCGTGGACAGGATCGCCGTCAGCGCGACAAAGCCCGTCACCGGGCACATGGTGGGCGCCACGGCAGCGATAGAGGCCCTGATCTGCACCCTCGCGATCCACAATGGGTGCATTCCCCCGACGGCCAACCTTGAGAACCCGGATCCCGCGTGCGCGCTCGACCTGGTGCGCGGCAGCGCAAGGGAGTACCCGCTCCGCAGGGTGATGAACCTGAACGCCGGCTTCGGCGGCAAGGCGTCCGCGATAATATTGGGCAGGTTCGCCGGCTAGGGGCCGATGAATTTCTTCCTCCTGGCCCCCCTGTTCGCTGCCTTCGCCAACCTGGCGCTGGCGATCTTCGTCTTCACGCGGGACCCGCGCCTCAGGGTCAACCAGGTGTTCTTCCTGTGGGGATTCTCCCTCGCCCTGTGGAATTTCGGGGCGTTCGCCATGTTCTGGGTGCAGACCGAGCGGGCCGCCTGGTACTGGGCGCATATCCTCTCCTTTGGCGTCGTGCTCATACCGGTCTCGGTGCTGCACCTTTCGCTGCTGCTCGCGAAGGTGAAAGCCCGGCGGCTGCTCCTCTCGGCGTATTGCCTGACGTTCCTGCTGGAGGTCAGCAACGTGACGGGGCACTTCATCTCCGGCGTCCGGCAGATCGGCTATGCCTGGTACGAGGAGGCGGGGCCGGGATTCTGGGTGTTCGTCGCCGCGCTCCCGATCGTCACGATACCCGCGATACTGGTCCTGATGGCCCACAGGCACGACCTGCCGCCCGGGCAGCGCCGCAAGTTCACGGTCCTGATCGCCGCCAAGATCATGCTGCTGGTCATGGGGACCCATGACGCGCTCCCCGTCCTGGGCATCACCCGCTATCCGGGCACGAGCATAAGGATCCTCCCCTGGGGCACGCTCGCGGCGGGGGTGTACGGGCTCGCGATGGCCTACAGCGTCCTCCAGGACCAGTTGCTCGACGTCCGGGTCACGCTGGGCCGCTTTGCCGCCACCCTCGTCCGCCTCCTGTTCCTCGTCGGGGTGGCGTTCCTCATCCTCTTCCTCGCGGCCACGCTCACGGGGGACTTCACCATGGCCTCGTTCACGGTCGCGATCTTCGCCGTCGCGACGTCCGCGGTGGTCACGAACTACTACTTCCCGAAGCTGCTCGGGCGCGGCTCCGAGCGGCTCGAGCAGCGGCTCCTCGGCGACCATTTCGAATACCAGGAGCAGCTGCGCGCGTTCGGCGACAACATGGCGGTGTACAACGACCAGACGGCGCTCGTGGACGACCTGATGGCGATGCTGACGACATCCATGCGTATCACGACGGCGCACGTCGCCGTCTTCGACTCCAGGACGGGAACCCGCCAGTTCAGCGCCACGCGCCCCGAGCAGCTTTCCCCGCAGATAACGGAGAGGGCGGACAGCGTGGTCTGCGACTACTTCAGGCAGTCCAGGCGCCACTCGCTCGATCTGAGGAACCTCCCGATCTACGAGTTCGCGAACGGGACAAGCGGCGAGGCGCGGAGCCTGCTCCGGTCCGTCGGCACGGAGTACGCGTTCGCCCTCGGGAGCCGCAACGACGTGATCGGCTACCTCGCGGTCGGGTCCAAGGGGGAGGGCACGCCGTTCACCCTCCTCGACATCGAGCTGATGGTTGCCCTCGTGAGGCAGCTGAGCCAGGCGCTGGACAGGCTCGCCCTCGTGGAGCGATCCCAGTTCGCCGAGAAGATGGAACTCATGGCAGTCATGTCCCGCGGGCTGGCGCACGACCTGAACAACTGCATCACGCCGGTGATGACCTACCTCCAGCTGCTCGGGCTGCAGACGACCAGGGATCCGGGGGAGGAGCGGCTCCACCAGACGGCGATCGACAAGATGGAGGTGATGCGGCGCTACATCTCGGAGGCCATCTTCTTCGCGCAGACCCTCACCCCGAAGTACTCCAGGGCCGGCCTGCAGGGAATAGTCGAGGCGGCCCGCGAGGTCGCGGCGGGCCGGTGCGAGCACGCCGGGGTAGTCGTGGACACGACGGGGGTCGAGGACTTGCTTGTCATCGCCGACGGTATCTTACTGCAAAGAATGACCGCCAACCTGATTGCGAACTCGGCCGATGCGTCGGGGCTTGGCTGTCGCATATGGATCACGGCGAGCAAGTTGACGGTTCCCGCGCAGCGGGGGCCGTGGTACCGCCTCCAAGTCATCGACGAGGGGCATGGCATCGCGCCGGAGCACATCACGAAGGTCTTCCAGCCCTACTTCAGCACCCGGGACGCCGGCGACGGCGCGCGCGGATTCGGGCTCGGGCTCACGATGTGCGCCAAGATTGTCGACCTGCACCGCGGCGTCATCAAGATTGAGTCGACGATCGGGAAGCAGACCGTCGTCACGGTCGACATTCCAGTCGACCCGAGGGAGGACGCCAAGTGACGCTGATCGTCGTCACGCAGGATGCGAACCTGTGCCCGGCGCTGATGGAGGCGCTGGGGCTGCAGGAGTCCAGCATCAGGGTGGTGCCCTCGGTCGAGCTGGCCGCGCAGACATGCGCGCCGGGCGCGTCGCGCTGGATGGTGATCGATGCGGAGAGGGCGGACGGGGATTTTCTCGCGGCTGTCCAGAGGGCGAAGGGCGCGGGATTTGCCAGGATCGCGGGCCTGGTGAGGGAGCGCTCCCAGCAATGGGAGGAAAAGGCCATCGTCGACGGCGTCGGCCATTTCCTCGAGCGCCCCGTAAACGGGGCCATCTGGAAGGCACTCGGCATCGGCCGGGAGGACAGTAACCCCCCGTTTGCCGCCAGGCCGGACACCTCTGCCGCGTCCGCGAGGGATGGGCAGCTGCGACGGGGACATGCCGTTGCCGCGATGCTCGAATACACGCAGCTCATGCGCGAGGTGGTGAGCGGGGAGCTCCTCGACACCTTCATGGAGCGCCTCCGGCGGATCCTCGGCGCGACCAAGTGCCTGCTTTTCCTCCAGAGCGAGGAATCCAAGGTCTGGCTCACCTGCGCCTACCGCGCGGGAATTTCGAGCGAGGTGGCGGCCAACATCCGGATCAGCCTGAACGAGGGTCTCGGGCTGATGGTGCGCAAGAAGGGATGCATCGTGCGCAGGCAGTGGGCGGAACAGGGCGTCGCCGACGACGCGCGGGGCGAGATGGAGGTGCTCGAGGCCGACTATGCCATACCGGTCCATGACAAGGAGGTGGTGCGGGGCGTCCTCCTCCTTGGGGGCTCGGTCCTTGGCGAACCGCTTGGGGAGGAGGCGCTCCAGGTCATCTACCACCTGCTGGAGGAGCTCGCCGCCGCGCTCGGCATACGCAAGCTGATCGAGGACAATCGCAAGGAGACGGAACTGCTCAGGGCCATGCTGGATTCGTCCGGGGAGGCCGTCGTCGCGGTGGATGACGCCCTGGCGATCCGGTACTGCAACAGCAGGGCGCAGGCGGTCCTCTTCGGGGGGCCGGGCAAGCAGCCGATCTTCCACGGGCTGCCGCGCGAGCTGGCGTCGGCCATCTACACGACCCTCAAGCGGAAGCGGGGGCGGGTTTCCGGCAGGCTGGAGCTTTCGAATCCGCCCGAAAAGTACGCCTACGCCACGCACCTTCTCGCGGGACCCGTCGTCGTCGCCAAGCTTTCGGAGCCGACGGACTGGATCGATGCCGGGGGCGGGGCCGACGGGCAGAGGCTGCTCCGGCGGCTCGGCCGCCAGCTGTCGAACGAGCTGAGGAACGGCCTCACCAGCGTCACCACCTGCGCCCAGCTCCTGACCCTCAACGGCGCGGCGCCCGCCGAGATCAAGGAGATGGGCGACATCATGCGCAAGGACATGCAGAGGCTCGGCCGGCTTGCGGACAATCTCTACATGCTGTCGAGGACGCGGCTGGAATTCAGCGACGTCTCGCAGGTGGGCGATGTCGTCACGGCGGCCTGGACCAAGGCGCTCGCCCACGCGGACCGGCCCTGCAAGCTCGAGCAGTTGGGCGACACGGCGAAGGTTTCCATCGACTGCGACAAGAAGGCGATCGAGGCCGCGGTGGCGGAGGTCTTCCTGAATGCGATCCAGGCGGGCGCCAATGACAGCGGCAAGGCGGTCACCTGCGCGGTGAGCCACCAAAATGGCGTGGTGAGCATCGCGATCAAGGGCCCGGGCCCGTGGATCGACGACCAGCGGATCGGCGAGCCCTTCTTCTCCACGAAGGCCGTCGGGGTCGGGCTTGGGCTTGCGGTGGCCAGGAAGGTCATCACCGACCACAGCGGTAAATTGTCATTCGACGCCGAGAAGGGCGTCGAGATCGAGCTGCCGACGGACGAAGACTGATATTCCTATGCAAACGATACTGGTGGTTGACGATGAGAGCGGCGTGCGGATGTCGCTGGAGATGGTGTTCCGGTCGCTGTACCGCGTCATCACCGCGTCGAACTCGACGGAGGCCGTCGACCTGCTGCGCAAGGAGTCGCCGCACGTGGCGATCCTTGACATCAAGATGGTCGGGGAGAGCGGGCTCGACCTGCTCCCCACCCTGAAGATGCACGATCCCCAGCTCGAGGTGGTCATGCTGACCGGCTACGAGACGATCGACGCGGCAAAGATGGCCCTGCGACGGGGCGCGTGCGATTTCCTTTCCAAGCCCTTCGACCTGGGGACCCTGAAGCAGGCGGTGGAGCGCGCCTTCAAGCTGAGGGGGGCGAGCGAGGCCGCGGAGCAGAACCGGCTGCTGATGAGCGAGCTCAGGCTCAAGAACCCGGCGCTCACCGCGGACCACTTCCTGATGCAGATGGGCGTCCTGCACGACGTCCGGAACATGCAGACGGTGCTCAACGGCTATTTCGAGCTGATGGACATGACGCTGGAGGAGATGAAGGGGGGCGGCGCGACCGCGGCCCAGCTGGGCGGCCTCCACTCGCAGATCAAGGTGGTTCACCACTCGCTCGACACGTGCATGCAGATGATGAACCGGTTCCTGTCGTTCGGGCGCCAGAGCATGCAGACGAAGCCCGAGGCGGACATCGGCGCGATACTCGGGGACATCAAGTCTCTCATACAGACCCATCCGGATGCCCGGCAGAGCACGTTCACGGTGGTGCCGGCAGGCGAATCGTCGATCGTCCAGGTGCCCTCCGGCGACGCGATAAGGATCCTGCTCAACGTCATCCTGAACGCCGCGCAGAGCACGAAGAAGAGGCAGAACATCAGCCTGCGCCTCGCCAAGGCCGCCGGCGCGCTGGTCTTTGCCGAGCGCCCCGGCGACAACTCGTTCGTGATCGGGCGGGAGAACCTGCAGCCGGAGCAGCCGTACGTGATCGTCGACGTGCAGGACCAGGGGCCGGGCATCCCGGAGGGCCTGATGCAGAAGATGCTCCAAAATTTCACGACGAGCAAGTCGGAGTCCGGAGGCTCGGGCCTCGGGCTTGGCGTCGTCAAGCAGCTGGTGGTCCAGAACAGGGGCGCCCTCAGGATCACCTCGGTCCTGGGCCAGGGCACGCGCGTCTCCTGCGCCCTTCCCGCCAATGTCGCCTAGCCCCAGGCCCCGTTCCCCCTCGTGACGACCGTCCTCCTTTCGATCGCGTTCTTCGCCGCCGGCGCCGCGTTTGCGTGGATTGTCCAGTCGGGCCGCAGGGCCGCGCTCGCGGAGCGCCTCAAGTCGGCCGGGGCCGACAACGCGCGCCTGGCCTCGGAGCTGGCAGCCGAGAAGGCCGCCCGCCAGGCGCTCGCGCTGGACGGCGCCCGCCTGGGCGCGGAGCTCGCCGCCGAGCGCGCCGGCGCCGAGGCGCGGGTGGCCGAGCTGCGGTCCGCCCACGAAAGGCTCAAAGGGGAGTTCGCGGAACTCTCCGCCCTGGCGCTGCGCGCCAACCGCGACGACTTCCTCAAGCTCGCCGAGCAGTCGTTCGCCCAGCTCCATGACAAGTCGGCCGGCGACCTCACGATCCGCCAGCAGGCGATCGACTCGCTCGTCAAGCCGCTCCGCGAGTCGCTGGAGAAGGTCGACGCGAAGATCTCCGAGCTCGAGCAGCGCCGGGAGCGCGCCTACGGCGACCTCGGCCGCCAGCTTGAATCGCTCTCCTCGATCCAGGTCCGCATGAACGCGGAGACCACCAAGCTGTCCACGGCGCTCGGCTCGACCCGGACCGCGGGCACGTGGGGCGAGGTCCAGCTGCGCCGGGTCGTCGAGCTCGCCGGGATGACCGAGCACTGCGACTTCGAGGAGCAGCCGGTTTTCAAGAACGAGGATGGGCGCAACCGTCCCGACATGGTCGTCTCGCTGCCCGGGAACATCCGGATCGTGGTCGACGCGAAGGCGCCGACCGAGGCGTACCGGGAGGCCGCCGCGGAGGGCGATCCCGAGATCCGGCTCGCGAAGCTGAAGGTGCACGCCGCAAGGATCCGCGGGCACGTCGAGGCCCTCGCCAGCCGCGACTACTGGGCCAATGTCCAGCCGTCGCCGGAGTTCGTCGTCCTGTTCCTTCCCGGAGACTCGTTCCTTTCGGCTGCCATCGAGTCGGACCCCGGGATTATGGACCGGGCGATCGACCGGAAGGTGCTCCTCGCCACACCGATGACGCTTGTCGCCCTGCTCAAGGCGGTCGCCTACGGCTGGAGGCAGGAGGCGGTCTCCGAGAGCGCGGAGGAGGTGAGCAAACTCGGCCGCGAGCTTTCCGACCGGATGGCGACCGTCCTCGAGCACCTCGGCCGCGTCGGATCGGGTCTTTCCAGCGCCGTGCAGAACTTCAACAAGGCCGTGGGTTCGTTCGAGCAGTACCTCGTGCCGGGTGCCCGGAAGTTCAAGGCGCTCGGCGCCGGCGGGATAAAGGAGCTGGACGTTCCCGAAAGGGTCGACGTCGAGGTGCGCGAGGTCTCGAGAAAAATCTGACGGCAGGAGAGAATGCACCCCGCCGACCTTCACTCGAGCCTGGTGAAGTCGCCCCGCGTTCGGGCGCCCCGATCGAGAATGTCGATTAACGAGGAACCATTTTCTCGCCGCCGGGGTCCCGTCCTTTCAATCTGCCCGCTGGTCCAGCCCTCATTCCCGCTCTAACTGCCGCCCCCACATGTCCTCCGGTCCCGCATGGTCCCAGAAACTCCGCGCCGAAATCGGCAAGGCCGTCGTCGGCCAGGATGCCGCCGTCGAGCGCCTCCTGGTCGCGCTTCTCGCGGGGGGCCACGTGCTCCTCGAGGGCATGCCCGGCCTAGCCAAGACGTTGCTGGTAAAGTCCTTGGCATCTGCCATCGGCATCCAGTTTGAGCGGATCCAGTTCACGCCCGACCTGCTGCCGAGCGATGTCGTGGGGACGATGGTCTTCCAGCCGAAATCCGGCGAATTCACGGCCCACCAGGGCCCGATCTTCGCCAACCTTGTCCTTGCCGACGAGATCAACCGCGCCCCCGCGAAGGTCCAGAGCGCCCTCCTCGAGGCCATGCAGGAGCGACAGGTGACCATCGGCGGCCAGACCCATGCCCTGCCGACCCCGTTTTTCGTCATGGCCACCCAAAACCCGATCGAGCAGGAGGGCACCTACCCCCTGCCCGAGGCCCAGACGGACCGGTTCCTGTTCAAGCTGCTCGTGGGCTACCCGAGCGCCGTCGAGGAAAGCATGATGGTCCAGCGATGGGGACAGATCACCCAGCAGCCCTCGCTGTCCTCGGTCTCAAGCGGGGCGGAGCTTCTCGCGCTCCGCGCCGAGGTCGACCGCATCCACGTGTCGCCCGTCGTGCAGAACTACATCCTCACCCTGGTTCGCGCGACGCGCACCCTCGCCGAGAACCCGGAGGCCTCGGCACGGCGGCTCAATTTCGGGGCGTCCCCCCGCGCGTCGCTCGCGCTTTTCCAGGCCGGCCGCTCGCTCGCCTGGCTCCGGGGGATGGATTACCTGTCGCCCGCCCTCGTGCAGGAGCTGGCGCCCGAGGTCCTCAGGCACCGGCTCGGTCTCACCTACGAGGCCGAGGCCCAGGAAATCACCCCGGACGCGGTCATTTCCCAGGTCGTCTCGACGACGCCCGTGCCGCCCGCTTGATGCTCCCAGGCAACAGCCAGGCAAGCAACCCGCTGGCCCTCCTGCGGCAACTCGAGTGGCGGGTCCGGCACGCCGTCGAGAACATCCTGAGCGGCCAGTACCGCTCCGCCTTCCGCGGGCGGGGCATCGAGTTCGACCAGGTCGTGCGCTATGAATACGGGGACGACGTCCGCGACATCGACTGGAACGTCACGGCCCGCCTCGGGGAGCCGTACCTGAAGAAGTTTGTCGAGGAGCGGGAGGTGACGCTGCTTCTCGTGCTAGAGGATTCGCCGACGCTCAACTTCGGATCGGGCGCGCAGTCAAAGAGGGAGGCCCTCCTCGAGCTCGCCGGGCTCGTCATGCTCCTTGGCGCCGTCAACGGCGACCGCGTCGGCTTTGTCCACGCCGCGCCGGAGGGGCCCGTGTTCCGCGAGCCGGTCCGCGGCAGGGGCGCCATCCTGCATGCCGCGGCGTCCCTGATCGGCCGGGCGGCTCCCTCGCCCGCCAGCCCGCCGCCCGACATCCCATGGCGCTTCGTCGCCCGGGCGGCGCCGAAGCACAGCGTCCTCATATGGCTCGGCGATTTTCCGCCGCGTCCCGAGCCCGAGGGATGGGCCGTCCTCAGGCGGCGCTACCAGACGATGGGGTTCCGGGTGGACGACCCGTGGGAGCGCGCGCTGCCGAACGAGGGCCAGATCGCCGCGTACGACCCTTCCTGCGGGCGCCTCGTGACCCTCGAGGGCAGCCAGGCGGACCGCGCCGCGCACGCCGAGTGGCGCGCGGGCCGCAGCGCCGCCTGGGAGGCGCTCTTTCCCGACCCGCTGAGCCGCCTCGTCGTCAGCACGGCCGACGACCGGTTCGACGCGCTCGTGCGATTCTTCCATGCCCGGATGCGTTCCGGGGCAAGCCGCGGCCGATGGTAGGCAGCACCGATGAGCCCCTTTGACGCAGCCCCCTGCCCGATCGCCCTCGCGAACCTCCGGCTCGCCGATCCCCTCTGGCTCCTCGCCGTCCTGGCGCTGCCCATGGTGCTCTGGCTGCGCGGGCGCACGCGCGTTTCGGTCCTCCTCGTGCCCTTTGCCGCGGCATGGCACCGGGCCTCGATCGTTGCGGCCTCGAACTGGACCGCCGGCTGCGCGGTGGCAGGGCTGGTCCTCTTGATCGCCGCCCTCGCCCGCCCCCAGAAGATCGAGGACAAGCGGGACGTGCGCACCCAGGGATTCGACATCGTGCTCGCGATCGACCTTTCCGGGTCGATGCTGAGCGAGGATTACGAGAAGGACGGCGAAAGGATCAACCGCCTCCAGGCGATCAAGCCGGTCATCCAGGCGTTCATCGAGCGGAGGCCGTCCGACCGGATCGGCGTGGTGCTCTTTTCCGGGCGGGCCTACACGCTCGCGCCGCTTACGACAAACCATGAGTGGCTCGCCAAGCAGGTCGAGCGGGTCAAGATAGGCATCATCGAGGACGGCACCGCCATCGGCGATGCGCTGGGAGTCGCGATCACCCGCCTGGACCAGTCGAAGCAGGAGGCCAACGGCAGGCGCAAGGGGGCCTTCATCGTGCTCCTCACCGACGGCGCGAACAACATGGGACTCATCACGCCCATGCAGTCCGCGCAGCTCGCCAAGGCCCGCGGGATCCCGATCTACACGATCGGCGCGGGAAAGGACGGCCTGGTGCCGTTCCCAATCTTTGACGACACCGGCAAGAAGATCGGATACCGCCGGATCCCGGCGGACCTCGACGAGGGCGCGCTCAAGGCCATCGCGGAGACGACGGGCGGCCGGTTCTTCAGGGCCGCGGACACCGGCACGATCGAGTCGGCGTTCCAGGCGATCGATTCGAGCGAGAAGATCGAGTTCCAGGCAAAGAGCTACCTCCTGACGACCGAGCTGTTCCCCTGGCTCGCCGTGCCGGGCCTCGCGCTCTTCGGGGCCGGTGCCTGGCTGTCGCGCCCACGATGACCTTCGCCTGGCCCCAGCTCCTCTGGCTGCTTGCCGCGCCCGCCGGGCTCCTCTTCTGGGAGCTGCTGCGGACCCGGCGGTTCGCCGGCGTTCTCCATCCCAAGATCCTGCGCGCGGAGGCGGGCCTAAAGAGCGTGAGCCTGTCCGGCGGCTCGACGGCCCCGTTCTCGTCGTCCAGGCGGCGCCTGCTCCTATGCGCGGGTCTGGCGTTTGGCGTCGTGGCCCTCGCCCGCCCCCAATGGGGCCGCGTCGACGAGCCGGTGTTCGACCAGTCGCGCGACATCGTCATCGCCCTGGATGTCTCGCGCTCGATGCTGACCCCCGACGTCAAGCCCTCCCGTCTCGAGCGGGCGAAGCTCCTCATCCAGTCGCTCCTGGACCGGCTCAGCGGCGAACGCGTGGGGCTCGTCGTTTTCTCGGGGACCGCGTTCCTGCAGGCGCCGGTCAGCGCCGACTACGAGATCCTGCGCGAGTTCCTGCCCGCGCTCGGGCCCGATTTCCTCCCGGAGGGCGGGACCAACTATCGCGAACTGATCGACACCTCGCTCGAGGCGTTCGGGGGCAGCTCGTCCGCGGACCGCTACCTCATCATCCTGAGCGACGGCGAGGCCACCGACGACGACTGGCAGGACGGAATCGCGGAGCTTTCCAAGCGGGGGATCCGCGTGATCGGGCTCGGGGTGGGCACGGCCGCCGGCGGCATGATCCCGGACGGGGCCGGGGGCTTCATGAAGGACGAGAACGGCGCGGTCGTCATGTCGAAGCTGGAGGCCGGAACGCTCCGTGAGCTGGCCAGCGCGACGCACGGCGTGTACCGTGACGCAAGCCAGTGGGTCGACCTGGCGCAGGTGCTCGCCTCAACGGTCGAGGAGGGCCGCAAGGGCCGCTTTGTCGAGCACAACACGGTGCGGCTCGTCGAGCGCTACCAGTGGGCGCTGGCGCTGGCCCTGGTCTGCCTCGTCGCAAGCTTCTGGCTCGAGTTCCCCGTCCGTCCGAAGTCCAGGGAGATCCGCATGAGCGGCTCGCCCGAGCCGAAGGCCGCCCTGCGGCCGCTCGCGTCCGCGGCGCCGGTCGCCGCGGTCCTCCTGCTCGCCGCGGCCTGCTTCGCCGCCGACCCCTCGACCGATCCCGCCTCGAACCTTTCAAAGATCGTCGGGCGCCTCTCGGCCCAGGAAAAGTGCAGCGCGCTGGATTGGTCCGAGCTCGGCCGCGAAACCGTCAACTGGGGCCAGAACCTGGAGTCCGGTCACCAAATCGTGCCCGAGGGGCCCGTCCGCGACGCGCTCGCGGCGGTGGACCTCGGGGGCCGCCTCAATCCGAAGGCCGCGGACTGGGGACGCTTGCGGGCCGACCTTGAGGAGCTCCTCAAGAAAGCGGAGGAACAGAAGCCGCCTCCCCAGCAGCAGAAGCAGCAAAACCAGAATCAGGACCAACAGCGGGAACAGCAGCAGAAAGAGGACCAGCAGCAAAAGCAGGATCAGCAGCAGAAACAAGACCAGCAGCAGGGCCAGGGCCAGGATCAGCAGCAGCAGGGTTCCCCGTCGCAGTCGGGCAAGCAGGGGAACCCGGCGGATTCGAATGGCGGCCAGCGCGACAAATCCCAGGGTTCCCCCCAGCACGAGAAGCAGGACGCCTTCGGCGACATGGGCAAGCCGTCCTCGTCCCCGGCGGGACGCAACGAGACCCAGGGCGGCATGCAGAAGGTGGGAGGCCCGAGGCACAACCTGCCCAGGGATCCCGCCCGGGACGACCCGGAGCTCGCCCTTCCCCTGGAGAAGCTGGAGCAGGTCAGGAACCAGGACTCGCCCGCGGAGCTTTTCGACCTTCTGCGGCGCGGCGAACCCGCGCCTCCGGCAAAGAACACGGGGAAAAACTGGTGACACGCATGCGAAGGACCCCCATCGCCTCCTACCTCGCCGCAGCCGCCCTCGCGGCTGCGGCCGCCCTGTCCGGGCAGTCCGTCCACTGGGACCCGCCGAAGGGGTCGCTGCCCGTGGGCGAGGTCTCGCCGCTGCAGCTGGTCTTTGACGACTGCACCCCTGACGACATCCCGGCCCCGCCGAAGGTCGACGGCCTCAGGCTCGATTACGAGGGCCAGTCGAGCAACATCACGATGATCAACGGAACGTTCACCCGGAACGTCTCGGTCACGTTCTCCGCCCTCCTGTCGCAGCACCAGGCGGTGGTGATCCCCGAATTCTCGGTCGACACGAACAAGGGGCGCTTCCGCGTGCCCCAGGCGCAGTACAGCCCGGCGGGCGCGACGGTCGGCCTGAGCGGCGTCTCCCTCGGCGACGCGGCCGCCGCGAGGCTGACGACGTCCCCGGACAGCGTCTGGGCGGGCGAGGTCTTCGACGTCAAGTACTCGATCGACGTCGGCGCAGGCTACTATCCCAACTGGGGTCGCGGTACCTTCGACTGGGATCCGAGCCCTCTCACCGTCGAGGATTGGTCCCAGCCCGAGCCCTTTGAAACCCGCGGGGGCGACCCGCGAACCGGCCTTTCCTACCACACGCGCGCCATCGCGCGCACCGCCGGGCGCATCCGGCTCAACCCCTCGAGCCAGATCGTGAACCTCAGCGTGGGGGTCACGGGCTTCGGGTTCTTCCAGCAGCGCCAATACCAGCAGTTCGCCGTGCCGGCCACGCCCGCCATGATCGAGGTGCGGCCCCTGCCGCCCGCACCGGATGGATTCACGGGGGCTGTTGGCGACTTCAAGGTCGCCTCGAAGGTGGTGCCGGTCCACGTGAAGATAGGCGACCCGGTCACCTGGACGGTCGAACTGTCCGGCTTCGGGAACTGGCCCGAGATCCAGGGGCTCCCGGCCCGCGAGGCACCCCAGGCCTTCCAGGTGATCCAGCCGAAGCCCAAGCGGACACAGTCCCAGGGCAAGCTTTTCGAGGCGGCCATATCCGAGGACGTCGTGCTCGTGCCGACGCAGGCCGGAACCTACGAGCTCCCTGCCCTGGGCTTCTCGTACTTCGACCCGAAGGCCGGCGGCTACAAGACCGTCGAAGCGCCAGGGGCAACCGTGATCGTGGACGCGGCCGCGCCGGCAGCAAGCGGCCCGGTCGGCGAGCCGCCCGCCGCCGAGGGCAGCCCGGCATCCGAGGCGAAGGCGCCCGACCTTCCGGTATCGGGCCTCGGGGACCCCGTTCCCCCTTCGGGTCCGGCGTCCGGTCCCCTGCCGACGATGACGCTCGCCGCCGCATGCGCGCTGCCGTTCGCCCTCCTCGCCCTCCTCTGGATCGCACTCGCCTACCGGCGCGCGAGGGCGACCGATCCGCTGAGGCCCCTCAGGGACGCCCGGCGGCGGATCATCGCGACCCTGGAGGCCGTGCGGGGCGCCCCCGCGGCCGAGAAGCCCCCGTTGCTCCTCGCCTGGCAGCGCGACTCCGCGATCCTTTGGGAGATCGCGCACGCCGCGCCGCCGGCGGAGGCTCTTTCCGACCCGGACTGGAAAGGCCTGTGGGACGAAGCGGACCGATGCCTCTACAGCGCCGACACGGTGCTGCCGGGGGACTGGACCGGCCGAGCCCACGCGGCGCTTGCCAGGAAAACCCTGCGCCCGTTCAGCGCCGCCCGCGTCATGCTCCCGGGCAACCTCCTTCCGTTCCTGGCCCTCGCGCTCGTCGCCGCCCTCGGGCCCCGCGCGCTGGTCGCCGCCGATGCGGCGGCCTCGTATCGAAGGGGGGATTTCACGTCGGCCGGGGAGGCCTGGGGCAAGCAGGTGGCCGACGACCCCCTCGACTGGTCGGCCCGCCACAATCTCTCGCTCGCGCTCTCCCAGCAGGACCGCTGGGGCGAGGCGGCGGCCCAGGCGTCGGCGGCCTTCGTGCAGGATCCCTCCGAACCCGCCTCGCGCCGGCAGCTGGCGCTCGCCTGCGACAAGGCGGGATTCGTCCCGGAGCCCCTCGACATCCTTCTCCAGGCGGGCCCGGCGCAATCGCTTGCCCGCCTCGAGTCTCCCGCCGGATGGCAGCGGGCGGGGGCCGTGGCCTCGACGCTGGCCGCGGGCGCGCTGGCTCTCCTGGTCGCCGCCGGCTACCGCGGGCGGACCCGCGCGTGGGCCAAGGCCGCCGCGCTCACCGCGCTCGCGTTCTCCCTTCTCCTCGGCGCCGCCTCCATCGTCGCCTACCACGCGTATGGAATCACCGCGGACACCCGGGCCGTCGTGGTCTGGCGGACCGGCATCCTCCGGTCGATTCCCACCGAGGCCGACGTCTCCCAGAAGACGACGCCGCTGCCCGCGGGAAGCACGGCGATCGCCGACAAGGCCTTCCTCGGCTGGCTCCGCCTCGCGTTCCCCAACGGCGAGACGGGATGGATCCCCAAGGGGGAGGCCGTGTTCCTGTGGGACTCGCCGCCGAAATGATCACCCGAGGGCGAGCGTTTTCCGCACCATCCTCGCCATCGACTCCTCGGGGTTGAGCGCCGGGACCGCCGCGACCTCCACCCAGGAAAGCGACCTGGACTCGCCCGACACCGTCAGCGGCTCCGACGGGTCGGCCTCCAGCAGGAACCGCAGGTCATGGTGCCAGTGTCCCGGCTCGCCGGCTCGGCCGGGTATCCAATGGCGGTCCACGTCGAAGAGCGCGGGATCGACGACCCCGAGGCGGGCGAGGCCGCTCTCCTCCCGCGCCTCCCTGACCGCGACCGCCAGGAGGTCGGGATCGCCGTCGGCGTGGCCGCCCAGCTGAAGCCACTTTCCGAGCTTCCCGTGGAGCGTGAGGAGCGTCCTGCGCCGGTCGGGGCTCACGACCCATGCCGACCCCGTCAGGTGTCCCGGCGCGCACGAGCGCAGGAGGCAGTCGGGATGGGCCTCGACGAACGCGATCGTCTCCGCGAGGGCGGCGGCCTCGCCTCCCGCGTCCGCGCCCCCTGCGTGCCCGCGAAGGAGCGTGAGGACGCGCGCCCGGTGCATCGATCAGGGCTTCTCCTGCCAGATGGCGTCCGCCTCGAACAACCCGGGCGCGTCGAGAAGCGGCCAGACCTCCTCGACGCGGCCGGCGACCGAGAAGAGGGCCTGAAGGCCGGGCGACTTGAAGCGCTCCCGGGTCATACGCTCGAAAAACCGCAGAAGGTCGTCGTAGTATCCGTCCTGGTTGAAGACGACGACCGGCTTGTTCATGCGGTTGATGTACCGCAGCGTCATGATCTCCGTGAGCTCCTCGAGCGTCCCGATTCCGCCGGGAAGCGCGAGGAACGCCGACGCTCGCTCCTCCATGATGCGCTTCCTCTCGCGCATCGATGCCACCGTGATGAGCTCGTCGGCCTGGTGATAGGCGAGCTCGCGCTCCCTCATGAAATCCGGGATCACCCCGACGACGTGGCCGCCGGCGTCCTTCACGGCGCGGGCGAGCGATCCCATCATCCCCACGTTGCCGCCGCCGTAGACAAGGCCCCATCCGTTGGCGACCATGGAGCGGCCGACCGCCTCGGCGGCCGCATAGTACCTCGATTCGAGGTTCATGGACGAACCGCAGTAGACGCACAGGAGCTTTGCCATGGTCGGAGCGCCCGCCATGTTGGGACCCGCCGCCCGGAAATGCACCCAAATCCTTGAGCCCCCCACTCCCGTACCGGGGCCGCCTCGCCCCCTCCCCGACCGGCTACCTCCATCTCGGGCACGCCCGGACGTTCTGGATCGCGGCACGGAGAGCGAGGGAGGCCGGGGGCGCCCTCGTCCTGCGAAACGACGACCTCGACGCGACGCGCTACCGGATGGACTTCGCGCAGGCCATGCTCGAGGACCTGCGCTGGATGGGGTTCTCTTGGGACGAGGGACCCGATGTCGGCGGACCCCACGCGCCCTACAACCAGAGCCAGCGGGGGCCGCTGTACCGCGCCGCCCTGGCCCGGCTCCACGCGGCCGGCCGGATCTACCCGTGCTCGCGGTCGCGGCGCGACGTGATCGAGGCGGCCGGCGCACCCCACGAGGGCGGCCCGGACGACGAGCCCGTGTATCCGGCGGCGTTCCGACCGGGCCCCGGGGAGCCGCTCCCGCCCCTCGGGGAACGGATAGGCGTCAACTGGCGCCTTCGCGTCCCCGATGGCGAGGAGCTGTTCTTCGAGGACAGCCGGCTGGGAAGGCAGAGCGCGGTGCCGGGGCGGGACTTCGGGGATTTCCCGGTCTGGCGAAGGGACGATTGCCCGAGCTACCAGCTTGCCTGCGCCGTGGACGACGCGGACATGGGCATCACCGAGGTCGTCCGGGGCGAGGACCTGGTCCGCTCGACCTTCCGGCAGCTGCTGATCTACCGCGCGCTCGGCCTCCCGGCCCCGCGGTTCCATCACTGCCCGCTCATGGCCGACGCCGGCGGCGCGCGCCTCTCGAAACGCCACGACTCGCTGAGCCTCCGGGCGCTGCGCGCGCAGGGCAGGAGCCCCGAGTCCCTCCGCGATGCGTGGGCCGCAGGCGCCTAGCGCCGCGGGACGTGGCCAAACGACATCTTGCCACGCGCTCCCCCAATTGGATATTGCCACAGGGAAGCCCCATCGCCGGCCGTGCGCCAACCCCTCCCCTCACCATGAAACACCGCAGCCTTCTTCTCGCCCTGCTCCTGCTGCCCCTGTCCGCGCCCGCCGACACCGTGGACCTCGGGCCCCACGGGACGTTCTCGATCGCCCCTCCCAAGGGCTGGACCTATTCCGTCACCAAGGCCGAGGACACCGGCTACGCCATCGTGCTCTCGCCTCCGCCCGACGTGAACGCGAAGTGCCTGTTCAACCTCGTCTTCGTGCCGAAGGGGGAGGCGACCTCGAAGGACGACGTCAGGGACAAGGTCCTCACCATCAGCGACCAGTTCGTGGATGCCTCGGTGGAGAAGAAGAAGGTGCTCCATGACTTCAACGTCTCGATGGGATACGGCGCCTATTGCCTCTTCACGGACGCGTCGATGGTGGGCCAGCCGACGAAGAAGGACGAGTTCAAGGTGATCGCGATCGGCATGATCCGGTTCAACGACGACGTGTCGGCGGCCGTCAGCCTGCTGACCGACGACGCGGCGGGCCCGGATTTCGCGGCGATGCTGAAGGCGGTGTCGGGCGCAACCGTCGGTCCCGCGAAATGAGGTGGGAGGACGGAAAGTTCTTCACCTCGCCGGGGGTTTCGGCGGGAATGGACCTGGCACCCGCCCCGATCGCCCGCATGCTCGACAACGAAACCAGCATCAACATCGCGCAGCGGGCGGAATATGAGGGGCACCGGGACGGGGGATGGGATCCGTTCGCCAGGCTCAACGGACTGACTTGAGAACGAAACAGGCGATCACCCTCGCGGCTTTCCTCTGGGCGTCCCTCGCGCGGGCCGCGACGGTCGGAGATCTCCGCTGCGAATACCTGGTCGATCCCCAGGGCATAGACGTGGCCAAGCCGAGGCTGAGCTGGGTCATCGACTCGGGCCGCCGCGGCGCGAGCCAGACGGCCTACCAGGTCATGGTGGCGTCCTCCCCCGAGATGCTCGAGCGGGGAAACGGCGACCTCTGGAACAGCGGCAAGGTCGACGCACCGGACTCCATCAACGTGACCTACCAGGGGCAGCCCCTCGGCTCGCTGCGCTCCTGTTACTGGAAGGTGTGCGTCTGGGACGACAAGGGCGATGCGACGCGCTGGAGCAGTTCCGCCCAATGGTCCATGGGTCTGCTGCAGGCCATGGACTGGAAGGCGAAGTGGATCGGGCTGGAGGTCGAAAGGGAGCCCGGGGCGACCGCCGACGGATCCCGTCGCCTCGCCGCGCGCTGGCTGCGGAAGGAATTCACGGCCGAGAGGAAAATCAGCCGCGCGACCGTCTGCTATTCCGGGCTGGGCTGGTCCGAGCTGTATCTCAACGGGGAGAAGATAGGCGACGAGGCTCTGTCGCCGGCCCTGAGCGACTACCGAAAGCGCGTGTTCTACGTGACCCACGACGTCACCGCGTCGCTCAGGCAGGGCGGGAACGCCATCGGGGTCGTGCTCGGAAACGGCCGGTTCTACGCGCCCCGGCTCACCAAGCCGAAAACGGAGACCTTCGGCGCTCCCAGGCTTCTGCTCCAGCTTCACCTCGAATACGACGACGGCGGCTCCGAGGACGTGTTCAGCGACGAGACCTGGAAGCTGAGCGCCGACGGGCCGATCGTCGCCAACAACGAATACGACGGCGAGGAATACGACGCCCGGAAGGAGTTCGAGGGATGGGCCAAGCCGGGATTTCACGACGCCGCGTGGCAGCAGGCGCAGCTGGTGGAGGCGCCCGCCGGCGTCATGTCGGCCCCCATGATCGACCCCATCCGCGTCACGGGCACGATGAAGCCGGTGTCGGTGAAGGAGGTGAAGCCCGGGATATTCGTGTACGACATGGGCCAGAACTTCGCAGGATGGTGCCGTCTGCGCGTGAAGGGCCCGTCGGGCCAGCAGGTGCGGATGCGCTTCGCGGAACGGCTGCGCGACGACGGCATGCTCTACGTGGACAACCTGCGCAGCGCGAAGGTCACGGATGTCTACACGCTCAGGGGCGGCGACCTCGAGGCCCACGAGCCGCGCTTCACGCTGCACGGGTTCCGGTACGTCGAGCTCACCGGGTACCCGGGAACCCCCGGCGCCGACGCGATCGAGGGCCGCGTCGTCGGCGACGACCTGGAGACCGCCGGCCAGTTCGCCTGCTCCAATCCCCTGCTCAACCGCATCTATGGTAACATCGTCTGGGGCGTGCGCGGCAACTACCGAAGCATCCCGACCGACTGCCCGCAGCGCGACGAGCGGCAGGGGTGGCTGGGCGACCGCGCGGCCGAGTCCCGGGGCGAGGCCTACCTCTTCCGGAACAACGCGCTCTACGCCAAGTGGGTCCAGGACATGGCCGACGCGCAGAGGGACGACGGCGCGGTTCCCGACGTCTGCCCCGCCTACTGGCCGATCTACAACGACAGCGTAACCTGGCCGAGCAGCATCGCGATCATTCCCGGGGCCCTCCTGGACCAGGACGCGGACCGGGGCCTCCTTGACCGCGCCTATCCGGCCATCGCCAAGTGGCTGAACCACCAGATCGGCGGGATCAAGGACAACATCGCTACCAGGGACACCTATGCGGACTGGTGCGAGCCCCCGGAGAGCCCGCAGCTGATCCATTCGAAGGACCCGGCACGCAAGACCGCCGGCCCGCTCCTGGCCACCACCTACCTGTATCACTGCCTGCAGCTCGGGGCGCGCTACGCGACGATCGTCGGGATCCCCGACGACGCGAGGAACTTCGAGGCACAGGCCGACCGCCTCAGGCAGGGCCTCAACGAGCACTTCTACAGGAAGGACCTCGGCCAGTACGACAACGGCTCGGCCACATCCTACATCCTTCCGCTGGCGTTCGACATGGTCCCCGAGGCCGACAGGACGCGCGTGATGGCGCGCCTCGTCGACAAGATCATGAAGGACAACGACGGCCACGGCTCCCATGGGCTGGTTGGCGGCCAATGGGTCAACCGCGTCCTGACCCGCTACGGCCATGGGGACGTGGCGTACGCGATGGCCACGCAGACGACCTACCCCAGCCTTGGCTACATGGCCGCCCGGGGCGCGACGACGGTCTGGGAGCTCTGGAACGGGGACACCGCCGACCCCTCGATGAATTCGGGGAACCATGTGATGCTGGTGGGCGACCTCGTCACCTGGCTCTACGAGGATGTCGCCGGGATTGCGCCCGACGCCGACGTGCCGGGCTTCCGCCACATCCTGATGCGGCCGACGCCGGTCGGCGACCTGAAGTCGGTCAAGGCCAGCTACCGGTCCCTCTACGGCCTCGTCTCCAGCGAATGGAAGCGCGACGGCGCCGCGTTTTCCCTGGACGCAACCGTTCCCGCGAACGCGACGGCGACCGTCTACCTGCCGGCCGACGACGCGGCGAGCGTCACCGAGTCGGGCAACCCCGCCGCCCAGGCCGACGGCGCCAGGTTTCTCCGAACGGAGGGGAAGGCCGCGGTCTACGAGGTGGGGTCGGGCACGTACCACTTCCGGTCCGAGCTCCGCTAGACCCCGACCCATCCCGCCGGGCCGCCCGCCGTGTATTCCCCCAAATGACCGTCCGCATCGGAGTCATCAACGTGTCCGACCGGGCGAGCGCCGGGGTCTATGAGGATACGCCCGGGAAGGCCTGCGTCGCCCTGCTGCTCGAATGGCTCTCCACGCCCTTCGACGTCGACTACAAGGTCGTCCCGGACGACCGGGCGCTCATCGAGTCCGAGCTCCGGCGAATGGCCGACTCGGGGGGATGCTGCCTCGTCGTGACCACGGGGGGAACAGGGCCCTCCCAGCGCGACGTCACCCCGGAGGCCACGGCGGCGGTCTGCGACAAGCTGCTGCCGGGATTCGGCGAGACCATGAGGTCGGCCTCGCTCGCCTTCGTCCCGACAGCCATCCTTTCGCGCCAGACCGCGGGAATCCGCGGGAGCACGCTGATCGTCAACCTGCCCGGCCGGCCCAAGGCCATCCGCGAGAACCTGGAGTCCGTCTTCCCCGCGGTCCCCTATTGCATCGACCTCATCGGCGGCCCCAGGCTCGAGACGAACGAGGCGGTGATGAAGGTGTTCCGGCCAAAGGGATGAGGGAGTTGCGGCCCGGGCGATTCATGCCATACTGACGCGCCTCACTGCAATCGCATGCTAAACCTGTCCAACCCCGACCTCACGCAGCATCCCCCGCGCAGCCCACGCGTTAGGCTTGGGGGCTACGCCCACCTCCCGCGCCTCCTCGACAAGGCGCGGGCGACGATCACCGGGAAGAACGGCGAGTTCCACTACAACTGCCCGCTCGACCAGCATTTCTTCAATTTCACGGGCATCGAGCACGAGGCGCTCCTTGCCGAGCTCAAGCTCGGCAGGTCCGACTCCGAGATGCTCGCCTGGGTCCGGAGCCACACCAAGCGGCTCCCGTCCGAGATCGCCGCCTGGTCCGCGTGGCTTGCCACGCTTGGACCCGGCGGGGCCCCCGGGCACGAGTGGTTCGGCGAGGTGATCAAGGCCGGGGCGCCCGACCGCGACGATGCCTACGGATTCTTCGAGCTGCTCGACATGGACGATTACGTGAGTTACGGCGGCAAGGGCTAAGCCCGGATTTCCCAGATTGGCATGACGGATGCTGAGCTTAGGTATGCGCAACAAATTGGAGCTTAACGCCCGGCCAGTGGCGAGGCGCCAGAGGTCGACGGCTAGCTGTCGAGCGATAGCCACGACGATCTTTTTGCGGCGGCCCGGGCGACCTTGGTCCATGAACGCCTCGCGCCACTTAGCGACGGGA
>Ga0182015_10000314_pt1 | contig 68984 bp, 67 predicted proteins | sample 712P3MmetaG_FD_120478 | JGI IMG/M metagenome (GOLD analysis project Ga0182015, IMG submission 120478) | Permafrost microbial communities from Stordalen Mire, Sweden - 712P3M metaG | ecosystem: Environmental > Terrestrial > Soil > Wetlands > Permafrost | place: Sweden: Stordalen | collected...
ACGTCCCCATAGGCACTGTACGATTGTCCGACCTTAAACGCAGCAGACGTAAAACCACCGCCGGCGTCAAATGCCTTTTCAAACGTCGTATCGTTGGCAATGCTGAGTTGAAAGTAAAACATTGCGGGGCCCGGGCCAAGGTTCCGATGATTGTCGTAGTCGGTCGTACTGCTGGTGACTTGCATCTTGACCGAGGGACGAGCCGGGGGATAGCTGATCGTGCCTCCAAACCCACCGAATTCTGGCACGCAGAGCGACCCGCCGGACTTGAGAAGCGTCACCGTGAGTGATGCGTACTTGTCGGCGGTTTTCTGTCCCTTGCAGATCGGCGGCGAGACTTGCGGTCGCGCCGCGACACTCGATGCGCTGTTACTTGCTGAAGTGGGCACTGACGGCGCGCAGGCCGCTAGGACAGAAGAGATAATCGTGGGGCAAATCCAGCGGCCTAAGACGTACAATGGACACCTCCAAAGTCGGGGCAAGATCATGTTTTCGTCGGCATTAGACGCAAGCATTGGCCTTGGCCTGCATCGTGCGACATTCGGCAAGAAAGGTCCGTTATGAGAGGTCACTTCGGCCACAAGAGCTACGTCGACCGCAAGACCGGAAAGCTTCGGAAGGCGTCGACGTGGAGTGTCTGGTATGAACTGCCGCGGCGACCGGGTGAGCCGCGGCGCCAAAAGGTACAGTCGGGATTCGAGACGCGCAAAGATGCTGTCGCGTGGTTCACCAAGAAAGCCGAAGAGCTGCGCCAAGGCATCGCGCCAGCGGACGATCGGCAGACGCTCGAGCAGTACTTGACGCAGTGGCTAACGTCGATCGAGGGCACGGTCTCGAGCTCAGCGCGCCACGCATACCGTAACCACGTCGAGGCGCACATCATCCCAGCAATCGGGAAGGTGCGCCTGACTGAACTGCGGGCCGCGCAGATCGAGGTAGCGCTGAGTACGTGGCAGACGAAAGCCGCCGGTCGGCGCAAAAAAAAGGTGCAGCTCTCGTCGCGGACGGTCGGTCACGTTTTCGCAACCCTGCGAACGGCTCTAAAGCGGGCTGTACGCCAACGCTCGATCGCCTGGAATCCGTGCGACGGCGTCGATCCGCCGCGCGTCGAGCGGAAGGAGATGCGTGCTCTGGACACTGTGGCCGCGGCCGCGCTGATCCGGGCGTGCGAACGCGGGACGATCGGCGCCGCGATCGTGACGAGCCTCGGAACCGGCCTGCGCCGCGGCGAGCTCCTCGCGTTGCGTTGGTCCGACGTCGACCTAAAGGCCGGTCTGCTGACGGTGCAGCGTGCGATCGAGCGGTCTGATCGCCAGTCCCGGTTCAAGGATCCGAAGACGAAGCGCTCGCGCCGAACGATCAGTCTGCCGCGCTTCGTCGTGGAGCGCTTGCGTCGGCATCGCTTAGAGCAGGCGCAATGGTTTTGGGCGAACAGCCTTGGACGCACGAATGGCGAGACACTGGTCTTCGAGCGCGCCGGCGAGCCGTGGGTGCCGAATACGTTCGGGACGGCGTTCGCGCACACGCTGACCGACGCAGGCGTGCCGCACGTGCGACTCCACGACCTCCGGCATACATTCGCGTCGATGGCGCTCGACGCCGGAGTCGACCTCAAGACGGTTTCAAACGCGCTCGGGCATTCAACGATCTCGACGACCGCCGACATCTACGCGCACGTGACCGACTCGCTGATGCGTGACGCCGCCGATCGAATCGACAGGGCTATTGCTCTGGCTGTTCCCCGAGCAGGGTCGCGATCTCGCTCCAGCTGATATCCAGGGCATCGTCAGCTGCAGAGATCTTCGCGATGAGCGGTGGTCCTGCTCGATGGATAGCTTTTGTTTGAGTGATGAGGAGGGAGACGGCTCGTTCGATGTGGGGCGTGGCGGCCGTCAGGCTTACGACCTCATCGAGGCAGATAGCTTTACGCAGGAAGCGGTAGTCGTCCTGGTTCCTTCCAACCTGAAGTTGGCGCAATACCTCAAGGCTCGTCGTCGGCTGATTCTGCGACAGGCGTTCGGCGACGACACCGGCGACAGCGACGCAGGCGATTTCGTCGACGATCTCAGGGTTGAGCTCTTTGCTTTCGTCGTTAAGCCAAATGTTTTCGATTTTGGTCGTGCCTTTGCGGCCGTACATGCGGCCGTCGTCGCCGGAATAGGGCATTGGCATCTGCACTTCGATCACAGTGAGTCCGAGAGCCGTGGCGCAGACTGCATGGCCGAGCTCGTGCGTAACGATCTCCTCCAACAGGATGTCGCCCGGAGCTAGCATCCCTAAGAAGGGGGTGCGGGAGTGGGCGTTTCCGTCGTGGGGGGCTCCTGGTACGGCCCGATGATCCCAACGCCTGGCGGGAGTTGCGCGAGGAATTTAGGGTCCCACCGCAATCCCAGCTCTTTACGGGCAAAGTTCAGAAGCGACTTATTCGTCTCGATCAGGAGCTGTTGCGCTTCCATGTTCGTCGCGATGATGCGAGGGGCGTAACCAAGCGCAAACTCGTCTTTCGTTATCTTAACGTTGAGCGTCGCGGCGATGGCGGAAGCGAGCCTCCACTGGGCGTCATTCCACTCTTGCTGGAGGTCTTGTGGAACGGTTCCGTCGGCATTTATGGGTTTCGAGAGTGAGTTCATCAGCGCCTTATGCGCATCAAGTACATCAGGGTCATCGGAGAAGAGGACGGTTATCCGGTTCAAAGCGCGGACGCGATCATCGCTGAGCATAGCGTGCCGAGTCGCCATGAGGGTTTGAAGGATCTCCATCTTGCGATTGTCGGCATCGCGGGCGCGGTCGATCTCGGCGCTCACTTGAAGGGCTATCAGCGGCGAAAGCGCGATCGCAAGCGCTTCCAGACCGTATGACAGCAGCCAAGTCCAGGCCGAGCGCCAATCCCAGCGCGCGAGAGCAGCCTGGACTACGAAAAGGGCGGCGACAGTTGAAGCGCCGACTAGCGCCCAAGTCCACGCCACCCGTGAGTACTTCAAGCGAGTCCAATTCAAAGGCGCGTTACCAGTCCGTTACCAGTCTGACTACTTACTCCCACTTTTTTGGGCTTTTTTGGTGGGGAAAGTGGGAGTCGAACCCACATGAGTTGCCTCGGCCGCTTTTGAGGCGGCTGCGTCTGCCATTCCGCCACTTCCCCGGAAGCTACGGCTGGTTCGCGTCGATTAGCCTGCGGGCCTCGCCGAGAGAGCGGGCGGTTCGAACGCTGAGGCGCATCTCTACCGATCGGCGTGCGAAGACTAGCGTCACCAGCTCGGCTCCGCGCGTCCGCCGGAGTTCGAGTCGCGCCACGTCGTCGCGCCGCCAGCGCAGCGTCACGAGTCGTCCGTCGTGCAGAACACCGATGGCATTGCGATCGGAGGAACGCAGAAGCGCGTCGTGCGGATCGAACGCGAAGCCGGAGATGCTTTCGAGTCGAACCGTCGAGCGCGCATCGCGCGGCACGAATTGCTCGCCGACCACAAGCGTCCCGCTGCCGTCTCGCAAGGTCAGCGTGCGCGCGAAGCGGGCACCCCCCGCTGGGAGATCCGGCGCGTCGTAGCTGCAGTCGATGTGCTGGATTCCGAGCGCGTCGCTTCGGGCGCAGGTGTAGGAGCGATTGAAGGTACCGGCAGGCATCGGATGCGTATACGCCGCGATATAGTCGCGCGCCGAGGGCGGCGGCTGCGGATCGGTTGCGTCGCGCAGCAAGCCGATGCTCGTCGCTGCGTTGGAGCCGCCATCGCTGAGCTCGGCGACGCGCGCACCGGCGAAAGGTGCGAAAACGACGTGGAGGTGCGCGTTGGAGATTGAGGTACCCTCGGGGTCGACAAACGGCGGCGGGTTTCCGGCGAGTGGAGTGGGCCATCGGCCCGGCGACCTCGCGACGCCGATGCCGACGGGCACGATGCGGGCGCCGCGCGCCGCAAGTACGAAAGCGGGCACCCGAACGACGCGATACGCGAGCCGAACGTCGAACGGGCCGATGCGGCGATGCGCGCGGCTCGGATTGACCGCAACCACGAAGCCGTACGACGCATCGTCGGCAAGCAGTACCGTAACGTTTGCGGCATGGCGGAAGCGATCCGGAACGCGCACGGCCGACGGGTCGTCGAGTAATCGCCCCGACCGCCGCAACCGGCGAATCGCATCCGCGCCGGCCGGCGTCATTCGCCGCATGAGCGAGTTCAAACGGCCAATGGGAAGCAAGAACGTCCCCGAGACTCTGCGCGGATTGGCGAGATCCACTAGCGTACATGTGAGTCCACGCGCGTTGCACGCCCGCTGCATCGTCACGGTCGCGTTCGCAATTTCGGTAAAATCGGCATTGCTCAGCGTGCCGGGTGAAAAGAGCGTCGGCGGCCAGATGATCTCCGCATCAGCGGCGAGATGCGTCTGTGCCAGCAGCGACCCATAGCGGCCAAGGGCCTCTCCGAACGCGCGTGTCGGTGCGTAGCGTGGCGCTGCGCGAAGATCGACGGTGAGCGCTGCATCCCACGCATACGACCAATTCGCCCACGGGACTTCCCAGCCGTGCGGATCGATGGTGTCCTGGACGGGAAAGTTGACGAGGCCGTGCGCACCATCGCGCAGCAGCTCAGTCAGCGCGATACGCGTGTTCGATGAATCGCTGGGGCGCGGAGCGGCTTCGTCGGCACCCTGCAGCCACCCAGCCTGAAACTCTGACTGCATCACCGGAAGATCGCGCTGGGTCTGCAGTAGACCGGTCGCGAGATCGAGATCGGCGAGATCGTGCTCGCCCAGGAGGTACGCATCGCTTTGGTACCAGTTCCCCCAGGCCCAGGCGGGTGATGCGCTCGGGACCTTCATCTCGTAGGTGTTGATAAAGAGCGGAACCTTAGTGCCAACGATCGACGCCACCGTCGCGCGCAGCCAGGCGACGTAGGTATGCCAATGGGGGGCCGGCCAGGTGTCGTTGTCGAGATAGGCGCCTTGATCGTCGTCCAACGCGATGGCGATAACGTCTCCCGAGTACGGTTCGACGGCGCGCAGAACGTTATGCAGCCACTCCGCGGACTCGCTGAGGTGCGTTGCATTGCCTAGCCATTCTGCCGCGGCTGCGTCGGCGTTGGCGTTCTGCAGCGTCGCGGTCGCCGGATACCGTCCTTCGAGGACGTCGCGCAGCGGCATCCGGTATTGCGGAAGCTGCAACAGCCACGCGGGGTAGCCGCCGTTGCGCCACTCGTTGCGGATCACCGGTCCGGGACGCAGGATGAGCTTGAATCCGAGCTGATGGGTAAGTTTGAGTAAGCCAGCGAGATCGCGGCGCGGATCGGTGCTGCCGGTAAAATCGTATTGCGGCTCTGAGCTTGTCGCAGCATGCCAGTTCCAGATGCAGTAGAGATCGATGGTATTGATCCCCAAGTTCTTATAGGCGGCAAGCGAAGCGGCCCAGCGGTCGCGCGGGATACGTTCGTAGAAGAAGGCGGCGCCGTAGACGAAGAATGGCTTGCCGCCGACGGTGAAGACGGGAAAGCCCCGATCGAGGATCACGCGAGACGCATTCCAGGTGCCCCAGCTTGGCGCTGAGGGAGCCGCGGTCGCCGTCGCCGGTGCGAGCAGCCCAAGAAGCGCGAGCAGAAGAAACGGCCACCACCGCTCTTTGCGCGCGAGAACCAGAAAGAGCGTGGTTCCGGCCGCGAGCCAACCAAGGCCCAACGTGATGGCGCTCCAGCCACAACTCGCGAACGCGTACAACCAACCGGCAAATGCGACGACCGCCGGCAGCGGGTAGAGCGGCATGCGGAACGGCGCGGCCGCCGCGCGGGCTCGCAAAACCGCCAACGCGAGGATTTGTGCGATGCCCTGAATGAGCACGATGCCGGCGGTCAAGAACGCGATGACCTGATCCAACGAAAACAGGCTCGCGACCAGCGAGAGGGCACCGACGGCAAGCAATGCGACGTGAGGAATGTCCTTGCGCGGGTGGAGGCGCGCGAACGCGGAAAGGAACGCGCCATCGCGTGCGGCTGCGTACGAGATGCGCGAGAACCCCAATAGGTTTCCGTAGAGTGACGCAAAGGCCGTCACCAAGACGAGCAGTGTGACGCCGGTGGCCGCCAGGCGCCCCCACGTACGTTCGACGACGAGCGCACCGACATATTGGGATTGCGCCGTCGGCTGACCGTGAGCGTCGAGAAGCGATCGCCACGGCACGGCGCCGAGCACGCCGAGCTGCAATAGTACGTAGAGGAGGCCGACAAGCAGTATCGACAGCACGATCGAGAGCGGAATCGTCCGCCGCGGTGCGATCACTTCGTCGCCGAGCAATGCCACGTCGGCGTATCCGACGTAGTCGTAGAGCGTGATGTACAGCGCGGTCCCGAAGCCGGCGAGAAATCCCCCGCTGACGCGCAACGGCCCGTGCAGGGTAAGAGTGCGAGGGAAATCCGCGTGCGTGAGCCCGGCAATCGCCACCAGCGCGATCGTTAGCGTCGCGGCAACGGCCAGCACCGCTCCCACTGCCGAGACCTGTGACGTGCGGCGGTAGAGTAGCGCAATGGTCACGCAACCGATGGCGACGGCGGCGAAATCGTGGGCTACCGGCGTTGCAAGCTGCGGGTAGAGATAGGCACCGTAGTTCGCGAAGCCGATGTAACCGCTGGCGAGCAAGCACGGCGCGTATAACAGAAACTGCCAATTGAACAGAAAGGCAAGCGCGCGTCCGAGGCGTTGCGGTCCAAACGTGTTCCGCAGGTAGACGTAAGTGCCGCCGGAGCCGGGAAAACGCGACGCGAGCTCTGCCCACACCAAGCCGTCGCAGAGAGCGACGATCGCCCCGCCGATCCAGCCGGCGAGGGCCAACGGCCCACCGAGCGCGGCGATCACGAGTGGAATCGTCACCAGCGGCCCGATGCCGATCATCGTGATGACGTTGATCGAAATCGCGCCGCGCACGTCGATCGCGCGCTTCATCGCCTCATCGTTCGCGGCCCGAGGCGAGGCTTCTTCGTCTGCCGAAACCGCAGCGTATGCTGCTCGGTATTGACGGAGCCTTGCACGTCGACGTCGTCGAAAGCGCCGCGCTGGCTGGAAACCCGCTCGGCGATCCCAGCGCGCGTCCGGTCGTCGTCTACCTGCCGCCGGGATACGACCCGCAGGCTTCGGCGCGTTACCCTGCGCTCTACGTGTTGCACGGCTATACCGGCAACGTGGCAGCGCTCGTCTCGACGCGCCCGTGGGAGACTAACGTCGTGCAGTGGGCCGATTGCCTGATCGTTTCCGGGCGGATGCGTCCGGCAATCCTGGTCCTGGTCGACGGCTTTACGCGCCTTGGCGGTTCTCAATACGTCGACTCCATCCATAACGGAGCCTACGCCACGTACACGGTGCGCGACGTCATAGGCCACGTCGACTCAGCCTATCGAACGATTGCGGCGGAGGGTGGCCGCGCGGTGTTGGGAAAGTCGTCGGGCGGATTTGGCGCCATGCACCTCGTGCTCGAGCATCCCGGCGTCTTTGCCGCTTTTGCCTCCCACAGCGGCGATTCGTATTTCCGCTACGCACACATTCCCGCGTTTACGATCATGGATCGCGTGCTCGAGAGCCACGGCTACAACCTGCGCGCGTTCGTGGAAGCGTTCGAAGGTAAGCCGAAGCGCGCCGCCGCGGAGTACACGACGATGGAGATGCTCGCGTATGCGGCCGCATACTCGCCGCACAGCGCGACGGCATTCGACATCGAGCTGCCGTTCTATACATCGACCGGCGCGCTGCGCGACGAGGTCTTCGCGCGATGGCTCGCCTTCGATCCAGCCGAACGCGTTAGCGGCTGCCGCGACGCACTGGCCCGCCTCCGGCTGCGGTATCTCGACTGCGGTAGGCGCGACGAGTACAACCTCGACACGGGTGCGCGCGTGGTTGCACAACGCATTCGCGAGCTGGGCTTAGACGTGCGCCACGAGGAATTTAACGACGATCACCGCAACGTCGGCTATCGGTACGAAATCTCGCTTCCCGCACTTACCGCCGTCCTGGATTGAGAATGAAACGAATTGCGACGTTGGTCCTTATGCTGCTCCTCGCCTCGGCTGCGGGGCCGGCGCTCGCACAAGTGCCGCCACCCACGCCCACACCCGATCCGAACACCTACAGCGACCCGGCGATGAACTATACGGCCCCGCCCGATGCGGTGCTCGTGAATCGCACCTATCCCTCGTTAGGTGCACTGGGAGAGGATCTCCAGACGGTCGCGACGTGGCTGATTCACCCGGGGAAAGAGGATCAGCGCGAAATTCAACTCGACATGGAGGCCTACACCGCCGATCCGAGTCAATGGGAGGGGCAGTTCGAGAGCCAAACGCACGGCTCGCAAGAGGGTACCCTCATTCGCAACAAGACGCCGATGACGCTGCTCAACGGGATGCCGGCGTACTTCGTCGAGGTCGCCTACGGCAGCGGTTTCGACGCCCGCAAGGAGTTCTGCGTCGTATGGGCCGATGGCCAGCGCGGCATTGTCCTGACCGAAGTATCGCGCTTGGGCGACGCGACGACCGAGGAAGCGATGCGCGTCCTCAAGCAAGTAACGGCCGTTCGCTATCCGCTCTATCAGCCGTAGCATCTAAGGTTGCCCCGAGATCACCGATAAGGTCGTCGGGATCTTCGATCCCGACGGAAAGACGGAGAAGCTCGTCGGTGATGCCGCGCGCCTCGCGGACGTCCTTGGGAATCGAGCCGTGCGTCATACGCGCCGGCTGGGAGATCAGGGACTCAACGCCACCGAGGCTTTCGGCGAGGCTGAAGTACTTCAGACGACTGGCAAAATCCAGCGCTCGCTGCACCGACCCCTTGGGCACGAAGGAGAGCATGCCGCCGTAACCGCTCATCTGTCGCCGGGCCAAGTCGTGCTGCGGGTGCGAACGAAGGCCGGGATAGTAAACGCGCGCGATGTCGGCACGCGATTCGAGGAAGTCGGCCACCAGGGCTGCGTTACGCGCATGCTCGCGCATCCGCAACGCGAGCGTTTTTGCTCCGCGCATCGTCAGCCACGCATCGTGCGGCCCGGGGACGCCGCCGGCAGCATTCTGCGCGAACTTGATCTTTTCGGCAAGCTCCGGTTCGTCGGTAATGGCGACGCCGCCGACGACGTCGCTATGACCCCCGATATATTTGGTCGTGGAGTGAACGACGATCTGTGCTCCCAACGCGATCGGCCGTTGAAAGTACGGCGTGGCGAAAGTGTTGTCCACGGCGACGACCTGGTCGGACCGGCGAATCGCCGCGATGGCCGCAATATCCACGATGTTGAGCAGCGGATTGCTTGGGGTTTCGACCCAAAACATTTTCGTATTCGGACGGACGGCCGCGGTGACGGCCTCCAGATCGCGCATGTCGACGTAGGAGAAGCTCAAGCCGTAGCGTGCGAGCACGCGCTCGAAGAGGCGGTAGGTGCCCCCGTAAAGGTCGTCGCCGACCACGACGTGATCGCCGGCGGAGAGCAGGCTGAGCACCGCCGACGTCGCGGCCATCCCGCTGGAAAAGGCGATCCCGAAGCGCGCCTCCTCCAAGGAGGCGAGCTGGCGCTCTAGCGCGACGCGCGTGGGGTTGGTCGTGCGACTGTAATCGAAGCCTTTATGCTCGCCGACCCGGGTTTGCGTAAAGGTCGACGTTTGGTAGATCGGAACGATCGTCGCGCCGGTCGTCGGATCGGCTTCTTGGCCGACGTGAATCGCGCGGGTCGCGAACTTCATACGTGGCTTGTCACTAATGCACGACTTCGGAGCTGGTCGACAAGAAGCTGATGACGTCCTGGCGCGTAAGTACGCCAATCGGCTCTCCGTCGTCGGTAACGACGATCGCAGGATTCGCCAACGTCATGAGCTTGTACGCGCGCTCGATCTCCTCGGATTGCTCTAATGCGGGGAAGGGCCGGCCCATGACTTCGGAGACCGGCTGATGGATGATGTCGGCATGGTCGAAGACACTTTGCAAGACGCCGACGTCGTTGACGCTGCCGACTTGTTCGCCTGCCTGCATCACGGGTATCTGCGAGATCTCGTACTGGCGAAGGAGGTCCAAAGCCGTTTTCACGGTGTCGTTCTGCTGCACGATGATGAGCGGCGGGAGCGGCGTCTTGGTCCGCAGCACGTCGCCGACGGTCGCCCGGCGTTTGGCGTCGGCGAGAAACCCGTTGGCGATCATCCAGTCGTCGTTGAATATCTTCGACATGTAACCGCGACCCGAATCGGGGAGGATCACGACGACGATCGCCTCGGGGCCGAGAGTTTTGGCGAGCTTGACCGCCGCGACGGCGGCCGTTCCCGAGGATCCGCCAACGAGAAGGCCCTCTTCGCGCGCGATGCGCCGCGCCATCAAGAATGAATCCCGATCCGAAACGCGCACCATCTCGTCGATGACGCGTAAATCGACGGTTTCCGGCAAGTAGCTCATGCCGATGCCTTCGACCGCGTACGAACGAGGAATGTCACCGGAGTAAATCGAGCCCTCCGGATCTGCCCCAACGACGTGGATCGCCGGATTGCGTTCCTTCAAGAAGCGCGCCGTACCGGAGATCGTTCCGCCGGTGCCGATACCGGCAACGAAATGCGTGATCGTACCGCCGGTCTGCTCCCAGATTTCCGGTCCCGTCGTGTGGTAGTGCGCCTCGGGATTGTAGTGGTTGTGAAACTGATTGGGCTGAAATGCGCCGGGAATCTCCGATGCGAGCCGGTTGGCAACGCCGTAGTACGACTCGGGCGAATCGGCCGGGACGCTCGTCGGCGTGATCACGACGTCGGCACCATACGCCCGCAACAGGTCGATCTTCTCTCGTGACATTTTGTCCGGCATGACGAGAATGCAGCGATAGCCGCGAATGGCTGCCGCCATTGCCAGGCCCGTTCCCGTGTTGCCGCTCGTCGGCTCGACGATGGTGCCCCCAGGTCGCAGGAGCCCTTCTCGCTCGGCCGCATCCAGCATGGCCACGGCCGGCCGATCTTTGACGCTGCCGCCGGGGTTCACGTACTCGACTTTGGCGAGGACTAAGCACGATGCTCCGTCGACGACCTTGTTCAGCTTGACGAGCGGCGTTCGCCCGATGGCGTCCAGCGCGGTTTCGCAGTACGAAACCTTTTGAGCGCGGGACGATGGCACGGTGGTAGCCATAGGAGCGCCGCCTTCAGCACGGCGAACAGCTTCACCTATGATTTCGTTTGCCGGCAAGACGTTCGCGGCGATCGCGCTGCTCGCACTGGGATTGCAAGGGTGCAACAGCGACGCACTTCCGCCGGCCGCGGGTTTTGCCAGCGTCAACGGGGCGGTCGTCGATGCGAAGACCAATGCGCCGATCGGCGGCGCGCTCGTGACGATCGACACGGTGTTGACCGCGACCAGCGATGCGTCGGGCCATTTCTCGTTCGACAAAGTCCCGAGCGGAATTGCCGATTACGCCGTCCAGGCTCCCGGTTACCAGTTGTTCAATTCGACCACCACGATCGAGCCCGGAAAGCCGTTTACGCTGAACGTGGTGCTCTCTAGCCCGACCCCAGCGCCGCAGAACGGCGGTACGCACTCGCCGGTTTGACGAGCGTCGCGCGTTGCGCGACCGTTCGATCCACGATGGCGAAGACGACTGCGGCCAAAAGGTCGGGATCGTGACGAACCGTTTCCGTTTCGCCGATCACCGGAGCCGCGACGGGCTGCAACCCCATTGCGGCGATGCGCTCGACGTCGGGCTCGACGGGAACCTGGCCCTCTTGCGCGTAGGCCGCTAGCAACCGGGATGGGCGCTGATCGTTGACGATGACGTATTCGCAAAGGCGCTCGCCGGCACTGGCGAGAAGCGCCTCCACGTGATCGGCGGCGGTCATCCCATCGGTCTCGCCTGCCTGCGTCATCACGTTGCACACGTAGATCTTCACCCCATGCGCGTCGGCGACTTCGCGCGCGACGCGGCTCACTAAGAAGTTCGGAGCGATCGACGTGTAGAGCGATCCCGGTCCCAGAACGATTGCATCGGCCTCGCGGATTGCGGCGATCACTTCGTCGAGCGGCGCCGCCCCCACGGGATCGAAAAAGACGCGCCGGATCGGCCGCTGCGCCTTGGAGACGTTCGATTCGCCTTCGACGACGCTGCCGTCTTCGAGCTCCGCGCAAAGGCGCACGACTCCGAGCGTCGCGGGCAGCACCCGGCCGACGACGTTGAGCACCCGGCTCGATTCTTTGATGGCGCGGTCGAAGTTGCCGGTAATGCCGGTCATTGCGGCGAGAAAGAGATTGCCGAATGAATGCCCGCTGAGACCCTCGCCTTCGGTGAAGCGATAGCGGAACAGGTCGGTTACCATAGCTTCGTCGTCCGCCAGTGCTACCAGGCAGTTGCGAATATCGCCCGGAGGAAGTACGCCGAGCTCCTTCTGCAATCGGCCCGAAGAGCCGCCGTCATCGCTCACGGTGACCACCGCGGTGAGATTGCTCGTGCCGCGTTTCAGTCCGCGCAACAGGGTGGAGAGGCCGGTGCCGCCACCAATCGCGACGATCTTGTAGCCCTGCCGCAAGCGGCGCCCGGCGAGCGCGTCGCGGAAGCCCTTGGGATTGCGAGCGCGCGCCGCCCACGCGACGGCCCGCATCCACATCCAAACTCCGAGACCCAGGAAGACGACCCCAAGAAAGGCCAGGACGCCGGTGAGATAGGCGGGCGAAAAGTAGTCGTCAACGAGATCGTCGAGCAGCTCGTTGACGTGAATGGCGCTGCCTTCGGCGATGAACCAGCGAGTGATCGCGTCGAGCAGCAGTACGAGGCCGAGTACCGCGAACACCACCCATCGCTTGATTCCCACGCCCGGGACGAGCCAATGGAGCGATCGCGCCAGACGCTCGCGCACGCTATCCCGCAGCCACGACGTCGCGGGCCTCGAGCGCGACCGCGAGGCGCGGATCGCCGGCGAGGCGGCGGCTCAGCACGCCGGCGACGTAGACCGAGCGATGCCGGCCGCCGGTACAGCCGATGCCGATGGTCAGATGCGATTTGCCTTCAGCAAGATAGTGCGGCAGCAGGAAATCGATCAAGTCGGTAACTTTCGCAAGAAACGGCGCGAGCGATGGGTCGCCCTCAATAAAATGCGCTACGGCGGAATCGTAACCAGTCTTGGGTGCGAGCGCATCGTCGTAGTTTGGATTTCGCAGAAAACGCACGTCGAAAAGCAGATCTAGATCCGTGGGCAGCCCGAACTTGAATCCAAAGGCCACGAACGTGACCCCGAGACGAACGAAACGGTCGCTAACAAAGGCCGCCGCGATGCGATCTTTCAAGGTCCCGTGCGTGAGATTCGTCGTGTCGATTACGATGTCCGCGCGCTCGCGCAGCGGCGCAAGCAGGCGCCGATCCGCGTCGATCGCCTCCCGCACGGATCCCGTTTGCGCGAAGGGGTGGCGGCGGCGCGTTTGACTGAAGCGGCGCACGAGCACGTCGTCGGAGGCGTCGAGAAAGAGCACCCGCGCGGCGTGGGTACGCGAAATTCGATCGATTGCAGTTCGCGGATCGCCCAAGCGGGTATCTCCTCGCAGGTCGAGTGCAACGGCCACGTCGCGCACCTCGGAAAGCTCGAGGGCCGAAACGGTCGTATCGAGGACGGCGGGAGGAAGGTGCTCGATGCAGTAAAAGCCCAAGTCTTCGAGCGATTTTATTGCCTGGCTGGAGCCGGCACCGGAGAGCCCCGTAACGAAGACAATGCGCAGGGAACCCATACGATGAAGCTCTTTTCGACCGAGCGGGCCAACGCCCTCATTTCGAAGCTCGAACCCCTGGTTGAGGAGCTCTTGGCGAAACGCCGGGAGCTTGCGATCAAGCTGTTGGAAACGGATCCCGCCCTGCACCCGGCTCAGTTCCAGAATCGGCCCCGTTTGGCCGGAATGCGTTCCGCCTTGCCGGCGCCGCGCTTCGCCGAACTCAAGCACGAAATCGGACGATTGATCTACCGCATCGAATCCCACGGATGCGTGGTAAAAGACATCGACCTTGGATTGCTCGACTTCCCCTCGGAGCACGAGGACGAAGCCATCTACCTCTGCTGGAAGCTCGGAGAGCCGCAGGTGTCGTACTGGCACGGCATGGAGGAGGGCTTTACCGCCCGCCGCCCGCTCTAACCGGCGGCGGCTTCGCGCTCGACCGCGATAAAGTCTTCCGCGAGTCCTTGCAGGCGCACGTCCCCGAAGTCGGCGGTATAGGCACCGCCCTCGGCGCCGGTGATCTCACCGAGTTCCGGAACATTGGCGAGCTGCGGAATCTTCGCCCGAATCTCTTCGGGAATGCGAACCCGATCGCCCACGGAGAGCGCTTGCTGGTCGAAGAGCGCGTTGAGATTCTCCAACAGCATGGGAAGAGGAATCCCATAGTCGTCGCTGATTGCCCCGATCGTATGTGACTCGCTGATCGCACAGTTCGAGCATCCGCCCAAGTGGAAGCGAGCGAAGACGCGGCGCGCGCCCGCATGGAGCTTGAATGCTTCGTCGACCGTCATGTCGGGCGTGAATTGCTGCTGGTTCATCAATACCTCGTGTTCTACAACGCGCGTGGCGCCCCATGCGGTTGCACGGCGGAGTACGCCTGTAAGCCGGATTCTGTACCCACGCTGTGGGCGACGACCATCTCTCTGGGGTGCTCGTTACCGAACGCCTCGTTGCGACGCAGCTCGTTGGACGGGCCATCCGTTCGATCGAGCAGTCTTGCTTCAGGTGGGGTTTGCCCGAGCCCACGTCACCGTGGAGCTCTGGGAGCTCTTACCTCCCAATTTCACCCTTGCGGGGTGCAAGCACCCCGCGGTATGTTTCTGTGGCACTTTCCTTCGAGTCACCCCGACAGGACGTTATCCTGCACCCAGCCCTGTGAAGCCCGGACTTTCCTGACCCCCATTAGGGAGCCCGGCCGTCCGGCGTACTCCGCGCCGCAAGTATAGCACCGTTACTCACCCTGGGCGAGCGAGTAGCCGCGCTCTCCGTTGAACGTGTACAATCCCTCGGTTTTGATGACGTCGAAGCCCGCCTTGCTGGCGGCTTCGAGGAGCCGCACGACGTGTTCTGCGGTAAACGGCTTGCCGTCGGCCGCTTCGAATCGGCAGCACCAATGGTCGCTCCAATACGTGTCGGGGTTGCCATTGGGCCAGACCTTGGTGCCGCGATTGCTGATCGTGGTGAGACGCGTACCATCGACCGCGAGCTGATTCATCACGCCTGCGATCACGTCGGGGTCGCCGTCACGCCGGTCGATGAAGACATCCACGCCGGCGCGAAGCTTCATCGGCGGCTTACCCGCCGGCCGGATCGCCAAATTCATCGTAGCGTCCTTCTTGTACTCGACAGGTTTGAGATGTTCGGGCTTCTTGCCGAGCCGCGCGATGACCGCGTCGGCAAACTCTTTGGTTCCAACCTTCTTGCGCGACGTGCCTTCCTTATAGATGTCGTAGGTATGGATGCCGTCCTCGATCGTACGCAGCCACGCATTGTGCACGCGCTCGGCAACCTCGGGCTGTGCGATGTGCACGAGCATGAGGATGGCACCGTGCAGCAAACCCGATGGGTTGGCGAGGTTCTGTCCGGCGCGCCGCGGCGCCGACCCGTGAATCGCTTCGAACATCGAGCAATGGTCGCCGATGTTTGCCGAGCCGGCAAGCCCAACCGAACCGGTAATTTGCGCGGCGACATCGGAGAGCACGTCGCCGTAGAGATTGGGCATCACGATGACGTCAAAAGCCTCAGGCGTGTCGGCCATCTTCGCCGCGCCGATGTCGACGATCCAGTGCTCGTGCTCGATCTCCGGGTACTCCTGCGCGATTTCGGTGAACGTGCGGTGGAAGAGTCCGTCGGTGATCTTCATGATGTTATCTTTAGTGAAGCAGGTCACTTTGTTGCGCTTGTTCGCCCGCGCGTACTCGAACGCGTACCGGATGATCCGCTTGCTGCCCGGACGCGATATGAGTTTGAGGCACTGTGCGACCTGATTGGTCTGCCGGTGCTCGATGCCGCCGTACACGTCTTCCTCATTCTCGCGCACGATCACGACGTCCATGCACGGATGTTTCGTCGCAACGTAGGGGTGAAGCGATATGCACGGCCGGAGATTCGCGTACATGCCGAGCGTTTTGCGCACCGTGACGTTGAGGCTCTTGAAACCGCCGCCTTGCGGCGTCGTGATTGGTGCCTTGAGGAAGACTTTCGTCCGGCGCAGCGACTCCCAGGAAGCGGGTTCTATCCCGTTGCTCAACCCGCGCCTGTAGACGCTTTCGCCGATCTCGATCGGTTCGAGCTCGAGACGCGCTCCGGCCGCTTCCAAGATGCGCAGCGTTGCGGTCATGATTTCGGGACCGATGCCGTCGCCGTAGGCAACCGTAATGGCCGTCATCGCACCGCCACGCAGTGAAATTTCGCATACATATACGGGTAGTCGTCGAAGAACCAGTTCCGAAACGAGCGCCGGATCAACTCGCGCGGCGTCACCGGGCTCGCGCCCTTCATGACGTAGTGCCGGCCGTCGAAAAAGTCGGCCGAATACTGCGGGTACGACGCCATTGGCGCGAAGCCGGGGAACGGTCCAAACGTGCTCGAGGTCCACTCCCAGCCGTTGCCGATGAGATCGGCGACACCCCAGGCACTCGTACCCTGCGGATGCGCGTCGACCGGTTCGGGATCGAACCGTTGGAAGTCGAAGTTGCCGTAGCGCGGCGCCGGCGGTTCGGATCCCCACGGGAAGGGCCGTTCGTCGCCGGCGGGCGTGCCGAAGGCCGCCCGATGGTACTCGGCCTCCGTCGGAAGCCGCATTCCCACCCAGCGCGCGTACGCTTCGGCCTGCCGGTGCGTCACGTAGACGGGCCAGGATAGGGGCAACGCGATCGTTTCGCTCACGAGGCGAAGCGCCCAGCCGCCGTCGCGCTCTTGCCAAAACGCCGGCACCAGTCCCCCCGCTGCCACAAAACGCAGCCAATCGCCATTCGTAACGGGATACGTCGACATCTCGAACGCCGGCACCGCGACCTCGATCCGGCCGAACTCGTTATCCCAGCCGAAGGGAATCGCGGCGGCGTCCGCACCGAGCGTCGCGATGCCTGCATCGATCGCGCGCAGCTCGCCGCGCCCGGGCGCGTGATCGCGGTGTTCCTGCGGGATGCGCTCCTTACGCCCCTCGTCGAGCTGATGAATGATATACGTCGTCGTCTCCTGATGCATCGCCTCGTGTTCGAGGATCGTATAGGCGGATTGACCGTGAACCAGCCGCGGCACGGCGGCGTTATCGATCCGCGCGAACTCCAGGGCGTGCACCACGCGCCGATCGCACTCCGCGGCAAACGCCGCGACCGCGTTGCGGTCGGGCCAGTTCGACCGATCGTGCCGCCGCGCTTCATCGATCGACGCCGGATCGATGCCGCGTTCGAAGAGTCGTTCGAGGACGGCGTCGACCGATGGCTCGCCCAACGCCCGAACGTTGAGGGTCAAGAAGCTAAATGCGGGCACGTGCCCTTCGTAGAACGCAAATGGATGGCGCAGCGGAATGGGGCGGTCGTAGAACGCGCCATCCGAGACGAGCGCGAAAATGCGCGCGGTGCGCTCGCGATTGCGGCGGTACCGTTGGACCAGCTGCGAGCGGTCGATGCCGACGGTCGTCAGCATTACAGCGTCCCTCGTTTCTCTTGCTCCCGCTCGATCGAAACGAAGAGTGCCTTGAAGTTTCCTTTCCCGAACGAAAGGCTGCCTTTGCGCTGAATGATCTCGAAGAATAGGGTGGGGCGGTCTTGCAGCGGCTTCGTGAATATCTGCAGCATGTAGCCCATATCGTCGCGATCGACGAGAATTCGCAGCTCGCGCAGCGTCTCCATCGCCTCGTCGATCGTTCCCACGCGCTCCTCGAGCATGTCGTAATAGGAATCGGGCGTATCGAGAAATTCCACGCCGTTGCTCCGAAGAGCGCGGATCGTGGCGGCGATGTCGTCCGTCCGGATGGCCATGTGTTGAACGCCGGCGCTGCGGTAAAAGTCGAGATACTCCTCGATCTGCGATTTCTTCTTGCCCTGGGCCGGCTCGTTGATGGGAAATTTCACGAGGTGACGCGGGTCGGTCATGACTTTCGAACGCAGCGCCGTGTATTCGGTCGAGATGTCTTTGTCGTCGAACGAAACGAGTTGGGAAAAGCCGAAGACTCGTCCGTAAAAATCTCCCCAGAGATCCATCTCGCCCCAGCCGACGTTCCCGACGCAATGATCGACGGCAAGCAACTGCGGCTTGGCCGCCGTCGGTACGCTCTTACGCGCTTCGACGAAGCCGGGGGCAAAGATCCCATGGTAGGCATCGCGCTGCACGAACGAATGGACGGTGTCGCCGTAGGTCGCGATCACCGCTTTGAGCAGTCTGCCGTCGGCATCGGCGAGCGCCACGGGCGCCTGCACGACCCGCGCGCCGCCGCGCACGGCCATTGCGAAGGCCGCGTCGACGTCCTCCACGAGGATCGCGACGTCTTTGATGCCGTCGCCGTGGAGCATGACGTGACGCGCGATCTCATCGTCGGGAACCAAGCTGGCCGTCAGCACGAACCGCAGTTTGTTCTGCTGTAAGAGGTAGCTGACGCGGTCGCGCACCCCCGTTTCAGGGCCGGCATACGCGACTTGCTCGAAGCCGAACGCAGACATGTAATAGTGGGCCGCCTGTTTGGCGTTACCGACGTAGAACTCGATGTAGTCCCAGTCGATCTGCGCGAGCGGATTGCTGTGCGCCTCGGTTGCTGTGCTCATGATTTGGACCGACTTGGCGAAGGCGCGTCGGCGGCCCTGTCGCGAAAGGGGAGGCCACAATGGGCACGTCGCTTACGCTCGGCCCCGTCGTCCGCAACGCATTTACGGGTCTGATCGACTACGCGGGACTCTTTCCGCCTGCGAAGCTTGAATTGGCGCAGGCGGCCGACGAATATCGCAGTGCCGCCGGTGGCCCACAATCGTGGATGCTGGGCCGTTTCATCATCCCTCTGAGCCTGCTGGCATCGTCGCGCGGGACCATCGACGCGCCGTTGAGCGTCATACTCGGCATTGGAGAAGATATCGAGAAGGTTTCGATGCTGCGCTCCGCCGGCGTGCGAATCGAGATGCTCGAGGCTCCACTTCCACCGGCGGACTGCCACCCAAACACGATCGTGACCGCACTCGAGCGGTTGCGGCAATCGCTCGACCACGCGCAGCTCGGCGACGTTCCGGCGTTTGTCGAGCTCGCGCGCAATGCGCGCTGGACCGAACTGCTGTCGGAAGCGATGCCGGCGATGGCCCGACTTGGGTTGCGCGCAAAACTGCGCTGCGGCGGTCTCTCCGCAGAAGCCTTCCCGAGCGTCGACGACGTCGCAGCCTTTATTGGAGCAGCGTGCGCGTCAGGCGTTCCGTTCAAGGCGACCGCGGGATTGCACCATCCCGTCCGCCACCGCGACGAGGCAACCGGTTTCACGATGCACGGTTTCCTGAACCTGTTGGTCGCTTCGGCGCTGGCGCGGCACGTCGTTAGAGAAACGCTACGTCAAGCGATTGCGGAAGAAGACCCTGCGGCGTTTTCCTTCGAATCGACCGCGCTGCACTGGCGCGATCGCCGCGTCGGCGCGGCGGATCTTGCGCAAATGCGGCGCGATGGGTTGGTTTCGTATGGAAGCTGCAGCTTCGCCGAACCGGTCGCCGACCTCGTGAGCCTCGGAGTTCTCCGCGCGTGACCGCCGCAGGCGATGACACGAACGATGCAGGCCTCGTTTCCTGGGTCAACGTCGCCCCCGAGAGCGACTTCCCCGTGCAGAACTTGCCGTTCGGCGTTTTCGCAATCGGCAGCGAAACCCGAATCGGCGTAGCGATCGGCGAACAGATCCTCGATCTCCACGGTTCGGCGCAAGCCGGCCTCTTCGACGGCATCTGCGCGCCCGAGCTCCTCCAAGCGCCGCGGCTCAATCCCTTACTGGACGCAGGTCGCCCGGTCTGGCGTGCGTTGCGCGAGCGTCTTTCCTTGCTGCTGCGTGACGGTGGCGACCCCGCGCTGCGCGACGCAAACGTCGAGCGGCTGTTCCATCGGCAAGATGCCGTCGCGATGCGCGTGCCGATGGAAATCGGCGACTACGTCGACTTTTACTCCTCGCTCGAACACGCGACCAATCTCGGCCGCCTCTTCCGGCCCAACGCCGAGCCGCTATTGCCGAACTGGCGTTGGCTTCCGGTCGGGTATCACGGGCGTTCGGGGACGATCGTCGTCGACGCGACACCGATTCGGCGCCCCCGTGGGCAGCGCAAAGCTCCAGCCGACGCGACGCCGCAGTTCGGTCCGACACGCCGTCTCGATATCGAGTTGGAGATGGGTTTCGTTACCGGGCCCGGCAATCGGCTCGGCTCGGCAATCGCGGTGCGCGACGCAGACGAGCACATCTTCGGGATGCTGCTGGTCAACGACTGGAGTGCGCGCGATATACAAGCTTGGGAGTACCAGCCGCTGGGACCGTTTCTCGGCAAATCGTTTGCGACGACGATCTCGCCTTGGATCGTGACGATGGATGCGCTGGCGCCGTTTCGCGTCCCGGGTCCGATCCAGGATCCGCTGCCGTTGGAGTACTTGCGGCAAGAAGAACCCCGCTCGTACGCGATCTCGCTCGCCGTCGAACTCCAGACGCAGCAGATGCGCGGACGCGCCATGGCGCCGACGATAATTTCGCAAACGAACTTTGCCGGCATGTATTGGAGCATCGAGCAACAGCTCGCGCACGCCACCGTCAACGGCGCCGTCGCCTCCCCCGGCGACCTCTTCGCGTCAGGCACGATCAGCGGCGCGCAGCCAGGGACGCAGGGAAGTTTCATCGAGCTGAGTTGGAACGGCGAACGGCCGCTCGCGTTGCCCGATGGCGAAACGCGCACTTTCCTCGAAGACGGCGACGAGATCACCATGCGCGGATGGTGTGAGAAGCCTGGCGCCCGCCGCATCGGCTTCGGCCAGGCCCGCGGCCGAATACTGAGCAGTCTAGCTTAGGGTTCAGCGCTGAAACCTAGGCTGGACTTGGCGCCTCGATCCACGAGCGGAAGTACTGGGGATCTTCACACGCGAGTGCCGCTTCCGCGAGCGCAAGCGGCTTGAACGTATCGATCATCACCGCGATCTCGTCGGTAGACGTCTTGCCGAGGCTCGACTCGACGGCACCGGGCTGCGGACCATGCGGAGCGCCTGCGGCATGCAACGTGAGCGAGCCTTCCTCGACGCCGCGCCGGCTCATGAAGTTGCCGCTCACATAATAGAGCACTTCGTCGCAATCGACGCTGGAATGATTGTACGGCACCGGAATCGCCAACGGATGGTAGTCAAATAGGCGCGGGACGAAGGCGCAAAACGCGGCCCCGGGCGCTTCGAAGGTCGAGTGAGCGGGCGGAGGTTGATGCAGTTTCCCGGTGATCGGTGCGAACTCGTCGAGGTTAAAGGCATACGGATAGCAATAGCCGTCCCAGCCGATCACGTCGAACGGATGATTCTGCACGATGTAAATCGCGTTGCGGTCGCGATTGGAAACGCGCACTTCGTACTCGCCTTGCGCTTCGACCGGCGGCTTGAGAACCGGTGCACGGAAATCACGCTCGTAGTACGGCGCGTGCTCCTCGAGCTGTCCGAACTCATTTCGGTATCGTTTCGGAATCGTCACCGCGCCGCCGGTTTCGTAGACGAGCATGCGCGTTGGCGAAGAAGGATTGACCCGGTACGTCGTGCCGGTCGGGATGACGAGATAATCGTGCTCGCGGTACGCGAGTTCGCCGACCTGCGTCTCGATGACGCCCGCGCCGTGATGCACGAACATTAACTCGTCGCCGCCCGCGTTTCGGTAGAAGTACTCCATCGGGCCGCGTGCATCTGCGACGGAGATCACGACGTCTTCGTTGCCGAGCAAGGGCGTCCGCGACTCGATGGGATCCGTACCCTCGAGCTGCAGCGCGGCCGACTTTACATGCCGGTTGCGCAGGGGTTCGTTGGCGGCAAACGTAATCGCGCGTCGCTCCCACGGCCGAACGTCGAGCGTGGCCGTCGGCGGATGGAGGTGGTAGAGCAGCGAGTAAACGCTCTCGAACCCTTTGGTAGAGAAGAGCTCTTCGGCGTAAAGTCCGCCATCCGGCCGCCGAAATTGGATATGCCGTTTGTGCGGGACCGAGCCCTCGCGCACGTACGACGGCATCTACGCGCTCTCGCTCTCGATAACGATCGCGCGCTCGGTCGCGGCAAAACCGTTTTCCCTGTGAGAGCCGTCGCAGAACGGCTTGGTTTGCGATCCGCCACAGCGGCAGAGTGCGACGTTCTCCCCTTCAACCGTATATTGGTTTCCGTCGGCGTCGGTCAGCGTGACCGCGCCTCGCACCAGGTAGGGGCCGCTCTCGCGTATTTTGATGATTACTTCGTCCATTGAGGTAGCGCTTCGACGAATGCGTGAGGCGCTCCGGCTTAGCGCGTCTGCGCGGTCCCTTCGAGTGCAGCGCTTGCAACGATGTGACCCACGATGTGCCGCTCGAGTTCGGGTCCGGTCGGCGGTTGCGGCAATACGATGCGCGTCAAATCGATGGCGTAGAGCGTGATGTGGTAGTGATGCGCTGGACCAGGCGGTGGGCACGGTCCGGTGTAGCCGGGCCGCTGCGCCGACGTTAGGCCGAGCTGATCCGGTCGAAGCTTGACGTCCTCTTGCAGGCGGCGCGTTTCGAGCGGCAAGTTGTAGACGACCCAATGATAGAAGCCGCCCGGCCGCGGCGCGTCGGGGTCGTGCACGATGATGGCAAATGACCCCGTGCGCGGCGGAGCCTCGTTCCACGCCAACGCCAGCGAGCGATTCGTGCCGCCGCAGCGCTCGGCCATAAAGGTTCGGGGAATCGTCCCGCCGTTTTTGAAATCGCCGCTCTCCAAGCGCAGCGGCAGCGCCGAAGCCGTCGCCAAGATTACCGTCAGTACCGCTAAACGAACCATGCAAGCCACGTTTGCCTCCTATGCTATTATTGCCTGGCCATGATGGGAGTTGGGCGTCACGCGGCGTAACCTCGTGAACCCCGCCAGAACCGGAAGGTAGCAACGGTAAGCGAGCCCTTACGGGTGCCGTGATCAACCTGACTCTCGTCGTGGTACGTAAAGGAGACAATGCAGCCGTTTCAACCGTACTATGCCGCCCTCGCCGCTTTTGCCGGCGCACTGGTCGCGCTGGCGATCTACCATTTCGCTTGGGTTCGCCCGCCACTGGCCCGCGGTCGGGACTTACTCGAGGTTCACGACGGGCTCATCAGCGGCGGCGCCGGCGGAGCCGCAGATCGGCTGGCGGCCCTCGAAAGCCTTCCGGGACGCGTGACTACGCTCGAAGCGCTCGTCGCGACCGATCTCTCGCGTTGCGGTTTCGTGCGCTACGACGCCTTTTCGGACGCCGAGTCGGGGTTGTCGTACGCGCTCGCACTGCTAAACCGGCGCGGCGACGGGGTCGTCCTGACAAGCATCTACTCGCGCACCGATACCCGCACGTACGGCAAACCCGTCGAAGGGTTTACGCCCACCGTTCAGGCGTCGGCCGAAGAACTCCAAGCGATCGAGCGGGCTCGACTCGCCGCTTCGTAGAACGGCCGCGTCGTGAACCTTTTGCTCTGCGAGCTATCCAGAGTACTCTTCTATGCGGTCAACGTCTACACGCTCCTACTCTTCATGTATGCGATCATTTCGTGGATCCCCGACCTGCGGCGGGGACGCTGGGTCTACTACTTGGCCTCGATCATCGAACCGGTCTTGAATCCCGTGCGCCGGATCGTTCCCCCGGTTGGCGGCCTCGATCTCGCCTTTCTTATCGTGCTATTGGTGCTGCAACTCTTGATTCGGCCGGCCGTGGGCCAGTTGGCGTTCAATAGCTGCTTCCTCATGTACTAACGCGCCGTGGCGTTGAAATCCGACCGTCCTCACCGCCTCGAGGTGGCCGCCAACGTACGGAACTTTTGCATCATCGCGCATATCGACCACGGGAAAACCACGCTCTCCGACCGGCTGATGGAAATCACCAGAACGGTCGCTGCGCGCGATCTCGAAGAGCAGGCGCTCGACGACATGGACCTGGAGCGAGAGCGCGGGATCACGATACGAATGCATCCCGTCACGCTGAACTACCGAGCCCGCAATGGCGAGCAGTACCAGCTCAATCTCATCGATACGCCGGGACACGTCGATTTCTCCTACGAGGTCTCACGTTCGCTGGCAGCATGCGAAGGGGCGGTCCTTATCATCGACGCCGCACAAGGCATCGAGGCGCAGACGCTGGCCAACTACCACCTCGCCCTCGAGCACGACCTCACAATCATACCGGTGATCAATAAGATCGATCTGCCGGCGGCGGATCCTGAGCGCGTCATGGGTGAGGTCGAAGAGTTGCTGGTGATGGAACGCAACGAATGCATCCTCGCCAGCGCCAAGAACGGCGTCGGGATCGAGGAGATCGTCGAAGCGATCGTGCATCGCGTCCCGCCGCCCAAAGGGCACCGCGACCATCTCCGGGCGCTGGTTTTCAACGCGCAGTTCGATCCCTACCGCGGGGTGGTGAGCTACGTCCGCGTCGTGGACGGCGAGCTCAAGGCAGGAACCCGCTTTATGTCGATGGCTCATCAGCGCGTCTTCGAATCCACTGAAGTTGGCGTTTTCGCGCCGCAGATGCGGGCAACCGAATCGCTCGAGTTCGGCAGCGTCGGCTACGTCATCGCCAACATCAAGTCGCTGGGAGAGGTCGACGTCGGCGACACGATCACGTCGGCAAGCGATCCCGCGCACGTTGCGCTCGCCGGCTACCGCAAAGCCGTGCCCATGGTCTATTGCGGCCTCTATCCCAACGAGGGCGATTACGACGGCCTCCGCGACGCGCTCGAAAAACTCAAGCTCAACGACGCGGCACTCGTCTACGAGCCGGAGACGTCGGCAGCACTGGGCTTCGGATTCCGCTGCGGGTTTCTCGGGCTGCTCCACATGGAGATCGTGCAGGAACGGCTGGAGCGCGACTACGGCCTGGATCTCATCGCCACGTCGCCCTCGGTCGTCTTTCGCGTCGTGCGCAACGACGGGTCGACCGTGACGATCGACAATCCCTCGAAGCTTCCTCCGCCGACCACCATCCGCTTGATCGAAGAACCGTACGTGAAGGCGACGATCATCTCGCCCCCCGAGTACGTCGGTGCGATCATGGAGCTCACGCAAAGCCGACGCGGGACGCTCGACAACATGGAGTACCTCCATGACGGGCGCGTGATTCTCACCTACGAGATGCCGCTCATCGAGGTGATCGTCGATTTCTTCGACGCCCTCAAGTCGCGCACGAAGGGCTACGCATCGCTCGACTACGAGGTGATCGGCTACCGCGAGGGCGATCTCGTGAAACTCGAAATTCTCCTGAACAACGAGGTCGTCGACGCCCTGTCGTTTATCGTCGCGCGCGACAAGGCGGCACCGCGCGGGCGGATGATGGCCGAAAAGCTCAAGGAGCTCATTCCCCGCCAAATGTTCGAGGTGCCGATTCAGGCGGCGATCGGTGGCAAGATCGTGGCGCGCGAGACGGTGACCGCGATGCGCAAGAACGTGCTCTCGAAGTGTTACGGCGGCGACATTACGCGCAAGCGCAAGCTCCTGGAGAAGCAAAAGGCCGGTAAAGAGCGGATGAAGCGAGTCGGCAGAGTCGAGCTACCCCAGGAAGCGTTCATGGCGGTTCTGCGCCTGGGCTCGTGAAGACGTACGTCGCGACCACTAACGAGGGCAAGCTGCGCGAACTGAAGGCGATCTTTGCCGGGTCGGCGCTGCAGTTGACGAAACCGCGAAAGCTCGCCGCGGTCGACGAAGATGCCGACACGTTTATGGGCAACGCGCTCCTGAAAGCGCGCAGCCTCGCCGCCGCCTTGAGCGCCCGACGCGTGCACGCTGCTGTCCTGGCCGACGACAGCGGGTTGGAAGTCGACGCCCTGCACGGACGGCCCGGCGTCCATTCGGCGCGCTACGGCGGAACGGAGGTCGAGTGGCCGCAGCGCCGCGCCTTACTGCTCACCGAGTTGCGCGGCGTACCGCCCTACCTGCGGACGGCGCGCTTCATCTGCGCTCTCGCGTTCATTCAACCCGACGAGGCGCCGATTACCGTAACGGGGCAGGTCGATGGATTCGTTATGGAAGCGGAATGTGGAAGCGGCGGATTTGGTTTTGACCCGCTGTTCTTCTATCCGGCCGCCGGCCGCAGCTTTGCAACGTTGAGCGAGAAGGAAAAGAACGCCGTAAGCCACCGCCGCCGCGCCGCCGACGCGCTCCTGGCTGTGCTGCGAGCGTGACCGGCATCGTCTGCGAGCCAGGCACGCCGGACGACGCGCGCGAGATTCAACGCCGGCGCAGGCTCGACGAAGCGACCCTCGCGCTTTCGCTCGAGCTTGCGGAACGAGGCGGCGTGTGGGTTGCCCGCGACGACGCGGAGATCGTCGCTATCCTCGTCGCCCACGATTCGAGCGAGGAGCGCTACGTCGGCGACTGCTTCGTCGAGCCGTCGTACCGGCAACGCGGGATCGCTGGAGGTTTGCTGCAGGCCGCCTTCGAGAGCGTCGACGACCGCGCGCGCACCATGATCGCCGATCCGGCGAACCCCGCAAGCCTCGCCGTGGCCCTTCGAGGGCGGCTGGCGCTGCGAGAGCCGGTGCTTCGGTTTGCGGGAGCGATTCCGAAAGAAGAAGAGCTAGCCCGGATGGCGGCCGGCGAATATCGTTTTCAAGTCGAGAGCATCGATCCGGCCGCCCACGCATTCGGGTTGCGCGCGCTCGATCGCCAGACGCGGGGAACGACGCGCGATCTCGATCACGAACGGTTTGCTCGCAACGCCTCGGGTCATGCGTTCTTCTTGAGGGGCGAGTTCGTCGCGTATGCGTACGTCTGGCCGGACGGGCGAATCGGACCCATCGCGTGCAGCTCGCAGAACTATGTGGTCCAGATCTTTGCGTATGCGCTGCTGTCGCTGACGCGTGCCTATGGCGCCTCGTGGTGCAGCACAATTGTTCCAGGCTCGAATCGTCGCATCGGCCGAACCGTGCTGCGTGCCGGGTTGCGGATCGAGGAAACGTCTTTGTTGGCGGGCGACACGCCAGAAGGCGATCTCTCGACGTACGTAGGATATCATCGGCTCGTTTTTTAGTTGTGCGCGAGCCGCTTCGGGACGTAGCTCAGCTTGGTTAGAGCGCTCGCCTTGGGCGCGAGAGGTTCGCTGGTTCGAATCCAGTCGTCCCGATATTTTGCCGGCATGGTATCCTATGCGAGGTGCCATGCCGCGCTCTGCGCCCGTGGTCTAACAGGATAAGGCACGAGTCTTCTAAACTCGAAGATGGGGGTTCGAGTCCCTCCGGGCGCACGGAATGCTCGGCAGGCAAAGGGAAAGAACTTTTCACGTTATGGTGACTGTAGCTCAGTTGGTTAGAGCGCCGGTCTGTGGCACCGGAGGTCGCGGGTTCGACCCCCGTCAGTCACCCCAACGCCGCGTGCGCCTTTAGCTCAGTCGGTAGAGCAGCGGCCTTTTAAGCCGTTGGTCCCGGGTTCGAGTCCCGGAGGGCGCACATTCTTTTTCCAGAAGAGTCGGCGGCTTGCACCGCTAGCTCAATTGGTAGAGCAGGTGACTCTTAATCACTTGGTTGGGGGTTCAAGTCCCTCGCGGTGCAGTTGTAAAAGAGCCCTGTGGGAATGGAGCAATCCGTAACCGCGGGGCTCTTCCGCGCAATCGTTTCGGCGTTTGCGAAGATATACCTATTAGAAAACTAGTTGACAACCGCTGGGAAATTGCGTACTCTGCTACTATAAAACTAATAGTTGGAGGGCGGCGAATACATTGCCACGCAGGAAATCGGTCGTACTCACGGATCACGAGTTGCGGCTCATGGAAGTGGTTTGGCGCAAGCAGCGGGCGACCGTCGCTGACGTCGTAGAAGCCTTGCCTCCTCCGCCGCTGACCTATAGCACCGTCTTGACGACGCTGCGGACGCTCGAACAAAAAGGCCACCTTACGCACGAAGAAGAGGGACGCGCCTTCGTGTATAGGCCGGCGATTGCGCGCGCCGACGCGGCTAAATCGGCGGTCCGCCACGTCCTCGATCGGTTTTTCGGCAGTTCGCCGGGCGCGCTCGCCGTTGCGCTGCTCGGAGACGAGCGTCTCAGCGAGGCGGATCTCGCGCAAATAAAACAGCTTGTTACCGGCCGGCGGAAGGAGAAGCGATGAGCGTTTTCGTGCTGTTCAACGGCCTTTGGCAGGGAGCGCTCATCGTCGGCGCGGCTTATCTCGTTGCGCGACTCATCCCGGAGCGAAACGCGGCGACGCGATATGCGCTATGGCTGACGACGCTGCTCGCCCTCGCCGCGATCCCGATCGTCACCACTGTTTTGCGCGCCGGTCCCGGAACGCACGAACTCCTTGGGGCGCACTCGGCCTTCGCTCGCGCCACGATCACGCTCATTCCGGCCGGAGGCCCCGAACGGTACGCCGATGCCCTGTTCGTTCGCTTCCTTCCCTGGATCACCGCGCTCTGGCTGCTCGGCGTCGCGTTCAACCTCGGTCGCCTTTTCGCGAGCTTCGGGCGCATGGAAGCCATTCGGCGCAACGCGCGTCCGGTTCGCGGCGACGCCGCGGATGTGTTCACCTCCGACGAGGTCGCCGTGCCGCTCGTCGCCGGCATCCTCGCGCCCCGAATTCTGATTCCGGCGCTCCTGGCCAACACGCTCCCTGCGTCGGATCTCGAGCGCATCGTCGTGCACGAACGCGCGCACATTCGCCGGAAGGACCCCGTGCTCAACCTCTTCCAGCGGGTGGTCGAAGCATGTCTGTTCTTCAATCCGTGGGTGCATCTCGCAGCGCGCAACCTGTCCAACGAACGCGAGGCGGCCTGCGACGATCGCGTCGTCGAAGAGATCGGCCGGCATCATGAGTACGCCGCCTGTCTCGCCGCGCTCGCGGAGGCGCATCGGCAATGCATTCCCGTTCTCACCCCGAGCGCCTTCGGTTCGCGTAGCTCGCTGCTCGCTCGCATCAAGCGCCTGCAATCGACGCAGCCGCGCCGCCTCACCATTAACCGCGGCGCTCTTGGAGGGATTATCGTGCTCTTTGCTGCTCTCGCCTTTGCACTTCAAACCTTGGCACCGGCTCTGGCTATGACGCCTTCGAGTGGAGTGACCGTCTTTTCGCCTCCCTCAACGTCGCTGGTCGCCGCCTCCTGTGCGCTGCCCAATGCTGAGGCTTCCGTCGTCATGGCGGCGGAGCCAATGCGGCCGCACGGCCTCAAGCTGCGCGGTATCGCCGACGCCGTGGTGACGATTGCGCCCAGCGGACACGTCAGCAATGTACGCGTGCTCCATTCGAGCGGCAACGCGGCCATCGACGCCGCCGTCGTTACGGCCGCGCGCCATAGCACGTACCGGCCGAAGGTGACGAACTGCGCTCCCGTGGAGGGCAGCTACATCTTCCACGTAGAGTTCAAGCCGTAGGAGCGTCCCCTAGGGTACCTTGGGACCGAACTTCAGCGTATAGTTCGACGGAAACGGCTGCGCGCAATGACTCACCTGATAGAGGCGCCCACCGACGGTAGTCGACGTATAGACGCAGAGCTGACCGCTGGACGGTAGATTTCCAAACGTCACTTGGCCGACCGAGTTGGTTCGCTCTGAGTCGATGATACCGGTCGGTCCGCCGTTACCGACTCCACGCGAGAGGGTTACGTAGTAATCCCCGAGGCGCGCCCCCTTGGAGGTAGTGACGGTCACGGTCGTCGAGCCAGGATTGGGCCCGCTCGGGGTAGTGCCCGATCCGGAGCTGCTGCAGGCCCCCGCGCTCAGCACGATCGCTGCCGCGAGCGCATACCGAAGAGGTGCAGACATTCGTCCTCCTTTCACACGTCAGTGCAGGCGCAAACTTCGGCCGCGCGGCCGAGTCACCGCTCGACCGACGCTAAGAACGCATTAGAGCCTTGTTTTCTTGTCAAGCAAGCAACGAAGTGCTAGTATCGAGGTCCGCCCTCGCTACGGCACGAGCCAAGCGCTTCGATATGTGGCGTGCGATCCTAACAAATCACGGTAAGCTACGTCGAGAAAGGGAAGAGCGTTATGCGCATTCTGATCAAGAGTATGTACGCCGTCGGCGCCATAGCAATGCTGACCCTGAGCACGGCATGCAACACGACGTCACCGGGGGTTCTCGGATCGGCTGCGAGCACCGCAGCCCAAAAGGTGCCCCACGGCAGCAACGTTCCCGCCGAAATCTTCAACGAGATTTTGCCGTATCCATGCGGCACGGAAAGCCCCGGTTGCCCCATCGACTTCGAAGTCGTGTTTGCCGGCAATCAGCTGGCCGATATCCCGACCAACGAGCCGATGAGCGTTCATGAAAACGCTTTCTGCCCGGTGTCGGGATCGCAGAGCTGCGACCCAAAGGTCACCTATAACGCTTCAAGCAACACGACTACGGTTGAATATTCCGGCTCGGTTCTCTATCACAATCGCGTTTCCGGCGCGCCCGGCGTGCATTTCGGACTCATGAAGGCGCAGAACTTCCAGACGAACCTCAAGAGGCTTCAGCTTGGCACGTACTGGACGTACGCTGCCAGTGCGAACAATCCGGTGCCGGTCGTAAGCATCAATAGTAAGCAGCCGAAGACCGCAAAGTGGGACTACGCGATCGTATACGTTGCAGGGTCGACGACGAAAGGCGGTACCGAATACGCCACGTGGAACGAGATCCCGTACGTCGCGACGACGCCGGGTTCGGCCGGCCAACAGCCGAGATTTACTTTTCAAAACTTCGGATCGCAGACGATTTACGTTACGAGCTCCGGCGTCATTCTCGGTCAGCCGGTGCCGACCGATCCCGACTGCTTGAAAACGCCGGATTGCAGCGAGAATCAAGCCCTACTTGCCGACCTTCAGGAAGTTAACTATCCCCCTCCCGGCGCCAAAGGTTCGCAATTCATTCGCTTGCAGTATCCGCCGAAAGCAGTACTCAAGCCCGCGAAGTAACCGCGCGCGGCGATTTTTCGAAACCCTGCAGGGTGCTGCACTGCGGGGTTTCGACTCTGCCCAGCGCCGGGGAAGGAAAAGCACCCAAAGCGTTCTATCTCTCCGGTCGCCGGGCAAGTGGCGGAACTGGCAGACGCGCTGGATTTAGGTTCCAGTGGGGCGACCCGTCAGAGTTCGAGTCTCTGCTTGCCCAGATTCGCCACCCAAGGACAACCAAAGGATCGGTTGAGAAATTTTTAACGATGCGCGGAAGTAGCTCAGTGGTAGAGCATCGCCTTGCCAAGGCGAGGGTCGCGAGTTCGAATCTCGTCTTCCGCTAATTGCACCGATGACCAGCTCGACCCTCACTCGGCTCGCCCCCACGCAGGTGGAGCTCGAATTCTCGATCAGCGGCCCTGAGCTGGCCGCCGCCGAAGAACGCGCGTTTCGCAAGCTCTCGAAGGACGTGCGTCTACCCGGCTTTCGCAAGGGGCGCGTCCCGCGCAAAATTTTCGAGCAGACGTACGGGAGCGAGGCCGTCACGAGCCAGGCGGTCGATGACGTCGTACCGGAGATCTATGCCAAGGCGGTCCGAGAGCACGATCTCGACCCCGTCGATCGCCCCAAGCTCGAGATTCTGGAACAAAACGACGGCCGGCCGACGCGTCTAAAGGCAACCGTCGAGGTACGGCCTCCCATCGAGTTGCGGCCCTATAAGGGTGTCATCGTTCGCGCGCCGTCCTTTCCGGTTACCGATGAGGAGGTCGAGCGCAGCCTCCAGGCGCTGGCAAAGGAACGGGCGACCCTCGTGCCGGTCACGCGCCCGGCGCGGCTTGGGGACGTCGCGACGGTAGATTACGCCGGCACGATAGAGGGCGTTCCTTTCGATGGCGGCCAAGCGGAGGGGCAGACGATCGAGCTCACGGAGGGCCGCTTCGTGCCGGGATTCGTCCTTGGGATCGTCGGCATGACCCCTGGCGAAAGCCGCAACATCGACGTCCGGTTTCCCGACGAATACTCCGCGCCGGAGCTGGCGGGCAAGGCCGCGGTCTTCGCCGTGAGACTTTACGAGCTCAAGGAGTTCGACCTACCCCCGATCGACGACGAGCTGGCGCGGGCCGTATCGAACCATCAGAGCCTCGACGAGCTGCGCGCCGACGTTCGCCGCCGGCTCGAAAGCGTGGCAGCGGGACGCTCTCGGCGGGTCATCGCCAACACCGTCCTGGAGCAGCTGCTCGCGGCCCACGATTTCCCGCTCCCGCCCACTATGGTCGAATCCGAGCTCGACCGCCTCGTCGAGGACGCTGCGGCACAGGCGCCGGAGGGTGGAACGCTCCCCGACGAGGCGGTACTGCGCGCCTCACTCCATCCCGAGGCCGAAGCGCGAGTTAAGAATACCCTCCTGATCGAACAGATCGCAAAGGTCGAAAACATCGTTGCGACGCCGGCTGATATTGCGGCCGAAGTGGAGATACTGGCGCGCCGCTACGGCCAGCCCGCCGGTCGCATTCGCAAGGCGTTAGGGAACAACGTCCTGTCGCTGATGGACGGGATCGTGCGCAATAAGACGCTCGAACTGCTCGTCGACAACGCCGAAGTCATCACAAACGAAGAAACCCCCAGCACCGCGTCGTAGTTAGGCATTTTATGGGACATTTGGTACCGATGGTCGTGGAGCAGACGGCGCGCGGGGAGCGCGCGTACGATATCTATTCGCGCCTGCTCAAGGATCGCATCGTATTTGTCGGCGGCCCGATCGACGATCATATGGCGAGTCTGGTTATCGCGCAACTGCTATTTTTGGAGAAAGAAGACCCCGATAAAGATATAGACATGTATTTGAATAGCCCTGGTGGCAGCGTGACCGCAGGCCTGGCGATGTACGACGCGATGCGTTTCATCAAGCCGGACGTGGCTACGATCTGCATGGGGTTCGCCGCGTCAATGGGTTCCATTTTGTTAACGGGGGGCGCCCACGGTAAGCGGTATGCGCTTCCCAACTCGAAAGTCGTGATCCACCAGCCCTGGGTCTCCCAGATCGGCGGGCAGGCGACCGACGTCGAAATTGCCGCCCGCGACCTCATCGCGACCCGGCATACCGTCGCCCGCATCTATACGGAGACCACGGGAAAACCCATCGAACAGGTGCTCAAGGACATCGAACGGGATTACTATATGACTGCCCAAGAGGCCAAGGAGTACGGGATAATCGACCAGATCATCGAAAACCGAATGAGCCTGCCGATGCCGGCGTAGGACGAGGAGACCGGGGCGCTCGATGTTCCGATTCGGGGACGACAAAGGTCAGCTCAAATGCAGTTTCTGCGGGAAATCGCAGGAGCAGGTCCGCAAACTCATTGCCGGGCCCGGCGTTTACATTTGCGACGAGTGCATCGAGCTCTGTAACGAGATCATCGAAGAAGAGCTCTACAAGAACGTCGACGAGAACCTGCGGCTGCGCAACATCCCCAAACCCAAAGAGATCAATCAGATCCTCAACCAGTACGTGATCGGTCAGGAACGGGCCAAGAAGTCCCTCGCGGTCGCGGTCTACAATCATTACAAGCGCATCAATGCCGGCGGAACGACCGACGACGTCGAGCTGCAAAAGTCCAACATTCTGCTCGTCGGACCGACGGGCTCGGGCAAGACCTACCTCGCGCAGACGCTGGCGAAGATTCTCGACGTGCCCTTGGCGATGGCCGATGCGACCTCGCTGACCGAAGCGGGTTACGTCGGCGAAGACGTCGAGAACATTTTACTGAAGCTCATTCAGGCCGCCGACTACGACGTCAAACGCGCCGAGAAGGGCATCGTCTACATCGATGAGATCGACAAGATCGCGCGCAAGAGCGAGAATCCCTCGATCACCCGCGACGTGTCAGGCGAAGGCGTGCAGCAGGCGCTGCTCAAGATTCTCGAGGGCACAACAGCCAACGTGCCGCCGCAGGGCGGCCGCAAGCACCCGCATCAAGAGTTCATTCAGATCGACACGACCAACGTGCTCTTCATCTGCGGCGGTGCCTTCGATGGCCTGGAACGGATCATTGAGTCTCGCGTCGCGGCCAACAACATGGGCTTTCGCGCGCATCCCGAAGGCAAACGTGACTCCCGCATCGGCAAGCTCTTCGCGCAGCTCATGCCCGAAGATCTTTTACGCTTTGGGCTGATACCGGAGTTTATCGGCCGTCTCCCAATCGTCGTGACGCTCGACGCGCTCGACGAGCTCGCCCTCCGCCGAATTCTCACGGAGCCGCGAAACGCGCTGGTGCGGCAGTTCCAGAAAATCCTCAACATGGACGGCGTGGACTTACAGTTCACCAAGGAAGCGTTGGTCGCCATCGCCCACAAAGCGCAGCGGCGCAAGACCGGGGCACGCGGCCTGCGTTCGATCCTCGAGGAGACGATGCTCGAAGTGATGTACGACCTTCCCTCGCTGCAAGGCGTCAAGAAGTGCGTCGTCAATAAGGACGTCATCGAGAAGAAAGAAGCGCCAACGCTGGTATATCACGAACAGAAGAAAGACATGCCCGCCTAGGACTTCCCACTAAAGGCTGGGCGGATGGCGGTGCGGAACGCAGGCGCACCCATGGAGCTCCCAAAGCACTACGACCCGCAGGCGACCGAAATGCGCCTCTACGACCTTTGGGAGCGTAGCGGCTACTTCCACGAAGAACCGGATCCGGCGCGCCCGCCCTTCATTATCTGCATGCCGCCGCCCAACGTCACCGCGCGTGCCCATCTGGGACACGGCTCGACCTATGCACCGATGGACGTCCTCACGCGCTACCACCGCATGCTTGGCGACAACGCCGATTGGCTGCCGGGCGTGGATCACGCAGCAATCGCCACCGAGGCGGTCCTCGTACGCGCCCTCGCCAACGAGGGCGTGCGGCGGGAGGACCTGGGGCGCGAGGCATTCGTGGCGCGTGCCTGGGAATGGTCGCGCACCTACGGCGGTCAGATTGACGCGCAGTTCCGCCGCCTGGGATTCGGGCCGGATTGGCAGCGTTCGTGTTTTACCATGGACGAGGGTTTGTCGGCCGCGGTGCGGCGCGTCTTCGTGCAGCTCTATCGCGACGGCTTGATTTACCGCGGAAAACGCTTGGTGAACTGGGACCCCGTCGCTGCGACGACCGTCTCCGATGCCGAGCTCGAATACGTAGAACGCGAGGGGACGCTCTGGCGTATTCGCTATCCGTTCGACAAGGACGTTCGGGGCGAAGGAATCGAGATCGCCACGACGCGGCCCGAGACGATGCTCGCCGACGTCGCGATTGCCGTACACCCCAGAGACCCGCGCTACGCCGCCCTCATCGGCCGCCGCGTCTGGCCGCCGCCGCTCTACGAGCGGACGATTCCCATCGTCGCCGACGAGGCGGTGGATCCGGAGTTCGGCACGGGCGCGGTCAAAGTGACACCGGCGCACGACCCGCTCGACTACGAGATCGGTCTGCGTCACGCACTGCCGATGCCGTCGGTCATCGGGTTGAACGCACGCATCACCGGCGAGGAAGTTGCCGTCGGGCCGTACGCCGGCCTCGACCGGTACGCCGCCCGCGAACGCATCGTCGAGGATCTGCGCGCATGCGGCGCGTTAATCGAAGCACGGCCGCATCGCCACTCGGTGGCGATCAGCGACCGAACCAAGGAGATCGTCGAGCCTTTGCTCTCGCTGCAGTGGTTCGTGAAGATGGCGCCGCTGGCGAAGCCGGCGCTCGACGCCTATCGTGACGGCCGGGTTCGCTTCATCCCCGAACGCCACGGGCGCACGTACGAGCATTGGCTCGAAAACATTCGTGACTGGAACATATCGCGCCAGATATGGTGGGGGCATCAGCTTCCCGTCTGGTATACGCGGGACGGACGCGAGGTCGTCGCTGAGACCGAAGAAGAAGCCCTCGTGCTCGCGGAGCGCCTCTACCAGACCTCGGAACTGACGCGCGATGCCGACACGCTCGACACGTGGTTCTCGAGCGGCATATGGCCGTTCTCCATATTGGGTTGGCCCGAGGAGACGCCGGAACTGCGCTATTGGTATCCCTCGCAAGCGCTGCTGACCGGCGGTGAAATCATTTTCCTGTGGGTCGCGCGCATGGTTATGCTCGGGCTGCGCGTCATGCGAGCCGTTCCCTTTCGCGACGTGGTGATAACGCCGCTGGTCTTCGACGCTGAAGGCCGCAAGATGTCCAAATCCCTCGGTAACGCGATCGACCCCATGGTGCTTGCCGAAAAGTATGGCGCTGATGCATTCCGCCTGTCGATCCTCCGCCAAATGCGCTTGGAGGGTCAAGAGATCCGCTATCAGGAATCGCGGTGCGAAGAGGCGCGCAACTTCAACAACAAGATATGGAACGCAACGCGGTACATGCTCGCACTCCCCGAAGGTCTGCCCGCCGCACTGACCCTCCCGCCCGAAGAGCGACTGACCGTCGCCGATCGCTGGATGCTCACCCGGCTGCGTGAGACGGTCGCGCGCATGAGCGCCCTACTCGATACCTACGATTTTGGCAATGCTGCCGAGACGATCTGGCGTTTCGTCTGGTACGAATTTTGCGATTGGTACGTGGAGGCGACCAAACACGAACGCAGCCGGGAAACGCGGGCCGCCGTCCTCTCGTTTGTCTGGAATAACTCGATGCGGCTGCTGCACCCCATCGCTCCCTTCATCAGCGAAGAGGTCTGGCTAGCAATACCCCACGACGGGGCAACGATCGTAACCGCGACCTGGCCGGACCCACTCGAGATCCCCGCGTTCCCGTCCGCGCAGCGCGAGTTCGACGTCCTGTCGCGTGCGGTGGAGCGAATTCGGAACCTGCGCGCGGACTTCGGTCTACGCCCCAAAGACCGCGCGACCGTCGACGTTCCGACGAACGTATCGGAGGAGATCGCGGACTTTCTTGCGTTCCTCACTGGCGGGACCGTGAACCGCATCGCGCCCTCGCCGGGCACGATCGAGGAGGCGCTCGGTGCGGTCGCCGTCCGAGCTCCCAGCACGGCGTTGGAGGAGCGCTACCGCAAGGACGTGCGGCATTTGCAGTCTGAAATCGAGCGCGCCGAGAAGAAGCTCGGCAATGAAGCCTTTGTCGAACGAGCTGCCGCGCACGTCGTCGCCAAAGAGCGCGAGAAGCTCGAAGCGTATCGCGCCGACTTGGCCCGGGTCGAGGCGTTGCTCCAAGCGCTGAAGGAGCCGGCATGACCGCAACTGCATCGCGGCGCGTCCTGGCGCGCAGCGACGAGATCGCCCGGATCATCGCGCGGCTGGCGCACCAGATCGTCGAGCCCAACGAAGTACAAGGTGGGCTGGTGATCTTAGGCGTCAGGCGCGGCGGCGAAGCGCTGGCGCGGCGCATCGCCGCGGAGATCGAGCGGATCGCCGGGCGCGCGCCGGCGTTGGGATTCCTGAACATCAACCTCTATCGGGACGATCGCGTTACCCACGAGCTTCCCGAGTCGCAGATTCCCGTGGACGTCTCGGGACGAACGGTCGTCGTCGTCGACGACGTGCTCTACACCGGCCGTACGATTCGCTCGGCGCTCGACGCGGTCACGGATCTCGGGCGTCCGTCGGCGATTCGGCTCTGCGTGCTGGTCGACCGAGGTTTGCGGGAGCTGCCGATTCAGCCCGACTACGTAGGACGTTTCACCCCCACTTCGGCGCATCAGCGCGTCAAAGTCGTGCTCGGCGCGCAGGCAAGCCTGTCGGACGAAATTACCATCACGGGAAGCGCCGATGCGGATACGCCGTAGCCTCATCGATCTCGACGATCTCACGCCCGAAGAGCTCGCGCTGATCTTCGCACGGACCGCGCAGTTCGAACGAACCGCGCCGGGCCCGCGTCTTGCGGGGCAAACGTGCGTCAATATGTTCTTCGAGGAGAGCACGCGGACGTTCACCTCATTCAACATGGCGGAGCTGCGCTTGGGCTGCGACGTCGTCAACCTCGCTCCCCGCAATCTCAGCCTCACGAGCAAAGGCGAAACGCTCGAGGATACCGCGATCACCCTCAGCGCGATGGGCGTCTCTCTGCTGGTGGTGCGCCATCCGCAAGCCGGTTTTCCCAGCCGCATCGCACTGAGCTTCGACGGCCACGTGGTCAACGCCGGAGATGGCGTGCACGCGCATCCGACGCAAGCGCTGCTCGACATCTACACGCTCATCGAAGAGTTCGGAGAGCTGACGGACCGGACCGTCGCCATCGTCGGCGACGTGCTCCACAGCCGAGTCGCGCATTCGGCGATTCGCGGCTTGCAGCGGCTCGGCGCCTCGGTCGTCTTGGTCGGGCCCGAGAGTTTTCTTCCGAGTTCCTATGCGGGCAATGGCGTCCGCGTCGAGCGAGATTTCGACGCCGTGCTGCCGAGCGTCGACGCCATCGTGCTGCTTCGCATTCAGCGCGAACGCTTCGTCGAGATGCCGCTCTCCGATCAGGAGTACGTCAAGGCGTATCGTCTCGACCAGCGCCGTTTGCGCCTCATCCGTAAGGACGCGATCGTTATGCACCCCGGACCGTATAACCGCGGGATGGAGCTCGACGATTCCGTTCTAGAGTTTGCCGGCTGGCGCTACGCGCGCCAGGTGCACCACGGCGTGGCGGTGCGCATGGCGGTCCTCGATCTTCTCGTGAACGCCCGAAGCGCGTAGCGTCGTCGATGCCGGCGCTTCTCATCACGGGCGGCAGAGTCGTGGACCCTGTTGCTGCCCTGGACGCCCTGCGCGATCTGCGCATTCGCGATGGCCGCATCGCCGAGATCGGCGAGAGCCTGCGCGCCGAAGAGGGCGAGGCGACGCTCGATGCGCGAGGGAGCATCGTCGCGCCCGGCCTGGTCGACATGCACGTCCATCTGCGCGATCCGGGATTCCCCGAGAAGGAAACGCTCGAAACGGGGACCGAGGCGGCGGTGCGCGGGGGATTCACGAGCGTCGCCTGCATGCCCAATACGAATCCCGCACTCGACTCAGTCGCAACCATCGAGGCGCTGCGCGAGCGCATCGCGCGCGCGGCGCGCTGTCGGGTCTATCCAATCGGCGCGATTACTCTCGGCCGCGAAGGGCAGCGAGTCTGCGACTCCATTGGACTCGCTCGCGCCGGCACGGTCGCGTTCTCCGACGACGGCGACACCGTACGCGACGAGCGAGTGCTCTACGAGGCCGCCCTGCGGGCCCGCGACGCGGCCGGCGCGTTCATCTCCCATTGCGAACCAGAAGATGCCATCGTCGCGCGCGATCTTCTCATCGCCGGCCAAACGCACAAGCGCTGGCACATCGCGCACGTTTCCACGCGAGAGGCGCTCGAACTTGTGCGCCGTGCGCGGCACGGCGGAATCGAGGTAACCTGTGAAGCGACACCCCATCATCTGACGTTCTCGGCCGAAGAAGGGCTGCGCGAGTTGGGTCTCGCGGCGCGCGTCAATCCGTCGCTGCGGACCGAAGAGGACGTTGCGGCGTTACGGCGCGGCGCCTTCGACGGCACCATTGACGCGCTCGCGAGCGATCACGCGCCGCACACGCGGGAGGAGAAGGACGACCCGGAGCATCCGGCACCGGGCTTTTCCGGACTCGAAATTGCCTTGGGTGCGTACGCGGCGGCGCTCGAGGGCTTGCCGATGCTGCGTTTCGTCGAGCTCCTCTCGACCAATCCGGCGCGCATCTTGCGCATCGACGCCGGAACGCTGGCGATTGGCGCTCCGGCGGACGTCACGGTCTTCGCCCACCGGCCGTGGATCGTCGACCCTTCGACGTTCGCATCGAAGGGACGCGTTACGCCGTTTGCAGGCCGGCGATTACCCTTCAAAGCGCTCGCTACCATCGTTGGCGGCGCGTTGCGCTACCGTGCGCCGGAAATGGCGGGATGATGCCGCCGAAAACGCCAGCCGCGCTTTTCTTGGCCGACGGCAGCCGCTTCGACGGTTACGGCTTGGGCGTCCAGGGCACAGCGCTCGGCGAGGCGGTCTTCTACACCGGGATGACGGGCTACGAAGAAGCGCTCACCGACCCATCGTATGCCGGACAAATCCTCACGTTCACCTACCCAATGATCGGCAACTACGGCATCTCCGGGAGCGCCGCCCAGTACGATCGCCCGTGCGCCGCCGGTGCGGTCATCAAACAGATAGCGTCCCATCCGTCGCACTACCTTTCAAAGCAGAGCCTTCCATCGTGGCTCGATGGCTGCGGGGTCCCTGCGTTGATCGGGGCCGACACGCGGGCGATCACGATCGCGTTGCGGGAGCACGGAACGATCTGGGCCGCGCTAGCGGTCGGCGAGGAGGCGCTCGCGAACGGCGAACGCCGGTTGGCCTCGTTCGTGCGTACCGCCAACACCCGCGACTTGGTGCCCAGCGTCGCCACTCGCCACGCATTCGTCGACGGCGCCGGCGACGTTCTACGCGTCGTGCTGATCGATTGCGGGGTCAAGCGCGCGATCTTGCAGCAGCTTCAGGCCCTCGGCGCGACCGTGTTCGTCGTTCCGTACGACGCGAGCGCGGACCAAGTCATGGAGTATAGCCCGGACGCCGTGGTGATTTCGCCGGGACCCGGCGATCCTACGGACCTGGCGCAAACGATCGAGGTATTGCGCGCGCTGGTCGGGCAGACTCCGCTCTTCGGCGTATGTTTGGGACATCAGCTGCTCGCTCTGGCCTGCGGCGCACGAACCTATAAGTTGCCGTACGGCCACCGAGGAGGGAATCAGCCGGTGATGGAGCTTGCCGCGGGCACGGTGCTCGTCACCGCGCACAATCACGGCTATGCGGTCGATGCGGCCTCACTTCCCGCCGAGCTGGAAGCGACGATGACCAATCTCAACGACAACACGAACGAAGGCTTCCGCCACCGGACGCTACCGCTGGCCGCGGTGCAGTTCCATCCCGAAGCATCGCCTGGGCCCTTTGATGCACGCTATCTATTTGCGCAATGGCTCGCCGGCTTGTCGCGCAGCTAGGCCTCGTCGCTGCCGCCGCGCTGTGCGTCGCGCATGCGCAGACGCTGCAGCGGCTGACGGTGGAGTCGTTTGTGCTCAACTCCGACGCCGCCCGGCCGCGCGTCGACGTCCCCTTCCACCTCATCGTTACCCTGCGGGTGCGTGAGCGCGTTCCGGAGATCGACAATCTCCAGCTGCCGATACTCGCCCAACTCGAGCTTCTCGGCGACGAACGTCAGACCGTCAGCGGTCCGCGCGGCACGCAGTATCGCGAAGTCATTACCGTCGTTGCGCACTCTGCGGGGACGCTGGCGATCGCCCCGGCCACGCTGCAAGCCATCGACGCTCGCGACGGCAAACCAAAGGAATGGTTTTCGAACCCGCTGACGCTGGAGGCCGGCGTGCCTGCATCGCAGATCATCCACGACGGAGGAGCGGCGATCCTCGCCGGCGCCGTAATCCTGCTGCGACTGCTGCTGGTTGTCATCGGAGCGGCCTTCGTCGTGGGGGTCGCCATCCTACTGGTCCGTCGCGCGAACCGCACCGTGCCCGTGCCGCCCGTGACGACGCCAACGGTGGCGCCGCGACCGCGCACCCGCGCGGAACTGATCGGTGACGCCCTCGTCGTGTTGCGGACCGAGCGTACGCGCGCTGCGGCAACGCGAGTGCGCGGAGCGGTTTGGCGAATGCTGGGCGCCTCGGAAGGCGAAACGCTCGGGGACGTGCTGCGCCGCCCCGGCACGCGCGATCCTGCCGTCCGCGAAATGCTGGTCGGACTCGAACGGAGCGCTTTCACCTATGACGCCGACCTACAGGGAGCCATCGAGGATGCGTGCGGGGCACTCGAACGGTATGCGAGTGCGCTAGGATGATTGCGCCGACAGGGCCCGACGATCTCCGCGCCGCGCTAGCAAAAACGATCGTCGGGCAAGAGAGCGTCATCGAAGCGCTGCTCCTAGCCTTGCTTTCGAACGGACACGTCTTGCTCGAAGGGGCGCCGGGCTTGGCCAAGACCCTAGCCTGCAGGTCGTTGGCTGCCGCGCTGACCGCCGACTTCAAACGCATTCAGTTCACTCCCGACCTTTTGCCCAGCGACATCGTCGGCACACGCATCTTCGATCAGCGTGAGAGCAGCTTCGCAACGGTTCTCGGGCCGATTTTCGCCAATGTCGTGCTCGCGGACGAAATCAATCGCGCCCCCGCGAAGGTGCAATCGGCGCTGCTCGAGGCGATGCAGGAGCGCCAGGTAACGATCGGCCCGCAATCACACGCGCTACCCGACCCCTTCGTGGTAATGGCCACGATGAACCCGTTGGATTCCGAGGGTACCTACGCGTTGCCGATCGCGCAGATGGATCGCTTTCTCATGAAGGTCAACGTCGGCTACCCGACGAGCGACGAGGAGCTGATGATTCTCGACCGCTTTGCCATGGCCGATACCCAGCCGGTGCGATGCGTGGCAACGCTCGACGACGTGCGCACGTGGCGAGCTAAAGCTCACGACGTGCATATCGATGAGAAGCTCAAGCGCTACATCGTGGCGCTCGTCGCGATTACTCGGGCTGCCAAGAGTGTGACGATCCGTTCCGCCGCAGGAGCGACGCTGCGCGCAGCCGAGCTCATCGACTACGGCGCAAGCCCGCGCGCAACGCTGGCATTGGCCTTCCTGGCGCGCGGCCGCGCGCTGCTGCACGGCCGCGATTTCGCATTGCCCGACGACGTCCGCGCCGTAGCGGCTGCAGCATTGCGCCATCGCATTGGCTTTAACTACCGTTTGACGACCGAAGAGGTTGGGAGCGATGCTTTGATCGATGCCCTCGTCGCGGCCGTACCGGCGCCGTGACGATTCGCGATGCGCTGCTGCGCGCGCGCCGGCGCCCGCGCCATCTCGGCGCCGGTTCGCCGACGATCTACCGCGGCGACGGGTATGAATTCGTGGAGTTGCGCGCGTACTTGCCGGGTGACGACGTGCGCCGCATCGATTGGGCTTCGACCGCGCGCTCGGGCGAGTTGCAGACCCGCGTCATCCTCGAAGACGTTACCCTTACGCTGGCTGCAATGCTGGACACGTCGCCTTCCATGCGCGTCGGCCGCAAACGCCCGCTGCTGGATGCCGGACGGGAGGCGCTGCGGGAATGGTTCGACGCAGCGAGCGCTGAGGATCGCTGCATCCGCATCGAAGGCGGAGCGGTAACGCCGCCCAGGCTACAGCGCGGTTCGCGGCGCGCGCTTCGCGATGGCCGCCCGTCCGGCGCCTTCGATCTCCGCCGCAACCTGCGCACCGCGCGCGCGGCGCTGCCCCGCGGGACGGCGCTGCTTGCGATAGGAGATTGGTACGACCTCGATGTCGCGTCGGATCGCGAGCTCGCGGATCTTGGGGCGCGGTTCGATTGCACCGCATTGCTCGCGCGCGATCCCTGGTACGACGACCTCCCGCTGGCGGGCGTCGTGCGGTTGCGGGGTGCCGAAGGCGGCGCAATCCGTGCCTTTGTCGGCAGGCGAGAGCGCGCGGCGTACCACCGTGCCGTACGCGATCGCGAAGCGGCCCTGACGGACCGATTCGACCGGGCTAACTGGCGAACCGGCATTCTTCACGAGGCCGACGGCCGGCGATCGCTCGCGGCGGCCTTCGGACTGCGCGCGTGAGCCTCGATCATCCGGTGCGTTTCGCAGCCGCTCTGCTCGCGGTCGCCGTTTTCGCGCTGCTCTATGGGGTACTGCAACGGCGCAAGAGCGCGCAGGATCTCGCCTACTCGAACGTTGCGTTCTTCGCGATGGCCGCCCGCCCGCGAACCTGGATCCCGCGAGCGTTGCAAACCCTCTGGGTGCTCGCCCTAGCGGCCGTGGCGCTCGGCGTGAGCGGACCGCATCTCCAGCTCGTGCTGCCTTCACACGACGGCGCAGTCTTCATTTGCATCGACACCTCAGGATCGATGGCCTCGACCGACGTCTTTCCGACGCGCGCCGCTGCGGCAAAGGCGGCCGCGCGCGCGTTCGTCAACCAGAGCCCAAGTGGGACGAAGATCGGGATCATCTCGTTTGCCGGCGGAGCGGGAATCGTCGTGCCGCTTAGCTCCGATCACTCCGCGGTTCTTGCCGGCCTCGACGAGATTCCGCAACCCGACGGCGCGACGGCGATCGGCGACGCGCTGGAGTTAGCCGCGCGATTCTTGCCCGCGCGCGGACATCGTGCCGTGATTCTAGTAACCGACGGCGTCAATAACAGCGGTACGGATCCGATGGAAATGGCCCAGTATCTCGGGCGGCACCACATTCCCGTTTACACCGTGGGGATCGGGACGCCCCAGGGCGGCCTGATCCCGGGAACGGACGAAGAGGCGACGATCGACGAAGGCGCGCTGCGCGGCTACGCCCAGGTGAGCGGCGGCGCCTACGCGCGCGCCGAAAACGCGACGGAGCTACGCGAGGCGCTGCAGCGTCTCGGTCGGGTCACCTCGCTCCAGCCTCGGCGCGTCGACGCCTCCCTGCCGTTCGCAGCCGGCGGTGCGCTCGCGATGGTCGGCGCCTTTCTGCTCGGTCTGGGGTTAGGACGCATCCCGTGACCGATCCGATCGGACTGCTGCAACAATGGATTGGCGAAGCCGGCGGAACGAACAAGGTGGAAACGATCGCGATGTGCCTATCGACCGTTGAGGGGAAGAAGCCCTCATCGCGCATGGTGCTGATGCGCGGTCTCGACGATCTGGGATTGCGTTTCTACACGTCGTATGGCAGCCGCAAAGCGCGCGAGCTGAGCGAGAGCCCGTATGCCACCGCGCTCTTCTATTGGCCGTGGATGGAACGCCAGGTTCGCATCGAGGGCGCGGTATCTCAGCTCTCCGAATCGGAAAGCGACGAGTATTTTGCTTCGCGCCCGCGGGGCCACCAGCTCGCCGCCTGGACCTCCGAGCAGAGTGAACCGATAGAAGCCTATGCGTTGCTCGAGGAGCGCTACGCCCACTTCGAGGCACGTTTCGAGGGCGAAGACGTCCCCCGCCCCCATTCTTGGGGCGGCTACCTCCTAACGCCGACCTACTTCGAGTTCTGGCGGCGCCGCCCCAATCGAATGCATGAACGCACCGCGTATGCCCTGGTGAATCACCATTGGACGATAACGCTGCTCCAACCGTAGCGTACGATGTACTTCGATACCGCTAGCGACGAGGGGAACTTCCTCCGAGGGACTTTGAGGAGCATCGGGTAACAAGACTGCCCGCATGCCTCGGCGTAGTGTGATGGTCCTCGGCTCGGGACCGATCGTCATCGGTCAGGCCGCCGAGTTTGATTATGCCGGGGTTCAAGCGTGCCGCGCCCTGCGCGAAGAAGGCCACCGCGTCATCCTGGTCAACTCCAATCCGGCGACGATCATGACTGATCCGGAGATCGCCGATGCGGTCTATCTCGAACCGCTCACGGCAGGATCCGTTGAAGAAATCATCGCCCGCGAGCGTCCCGACGCGCTGTTGCCGACGCTCGGCGGACAGACCGGGTTGAACCTAGCGGTGGAGCTCGACGAGGCCGGCGTCCTCGAACGCTATGCCGTCGAGCTGCTCGGCACGCCGATCGACACCATTCGCCTCGCCGAAGACCGCGAACGCTTCAAGCTCAAGATGCAAGAGATCGGCGAGCCCGTCGCCGAGAGCGCCATCGTCACCGACGTCGAGCAAGGCGTCGCCTTTGCGCGCACCGCAGGATACCCGCTCGTCGTGCGCCCGGCATATACGCTGGCGGGCACCGGCGGCGGCATCGCCGAGAACGAAACGCAACTGCGTGAGACCCTGGATGCCGGCCTCAACGCCAGCCTCATCCATCAAGTGCTGTTGGAGACGTCGCTGCTGGGATGGAAGGAGATCGAGTACGAAGTCCTGCGCGACGGCGCCGACAACTGCATCGTGGTCTGCAATATGGAGAACATCGATCCCGTCGGCGTCCATACCGGTGACTCGATCGTCGTCGCGCCATCGCAGACGCTGTCGGACCTCGACTACCAGATGCTGCGCACCTCCAGCATCAACGTCATCCGCGCGCTCGAGGTGCAGGGAGGCTGCAACATCCAGTTCGCGCTGGACCCGCACAGCAGCCAATACGCCATCATCGAGGTCAACCCGCGCGTCTCGCGCAGCTCGGCGCTGGCCTCGAAAGCCACCGGTTACCCGATTGCCAAGATCTCGACGCGCATCGCGCTGGGACAGACGCTCGACCGCATAGAAAATCCGGTTACCGGCGTGACCAAAGCGGCCTACGAGCCGACCCTCGATTACGTCGTGGTCAAGATTCCACGCTGGCCGTTCGACAAGTTTCCCTTCGCCGACACCTCGATCGGCACGCAGATGAAATCCACCGGCGAAGCGATGGGGATCGGGCGAACGTTCCGCGCCGCGCTGCTCAAAGCGGTGCGCGGCTTGGACCTCAATCGCGAAACGCTCACCGGGCCGCTCGTCGAGTGGAGCGACGGCGAGCTCGAGGCGATCGTCGCTCGCCCGACGCACGAGCGCCTCTTTGCGCTCTGCGAACTTCTGCGCAGGCATTCCGGCGCCGACCCCACCGCCATCATCGAACGGCTGCACGCGCTCTCAGCCATCGATCGGTTCTGGCTTCACGAGCTCGCCGATTTCGTCGCCATGGAAGGCCCGGCGTCGGGAAACGGCGCGCGCCGCTCCGATGACGCTGCGGCGTTTCGCATGGTCGACACGGCGGCCGCCGAGTTTCCCGCGAAGTCGCCGTACTACTACCTCTCGCGAGGCGAGCAGGACGAGATGCGCCCGACGCCCGACGAAGCCGTCGTCGTCGTCGGAAGTGGACCGATTCGCATCGGGCAGGGCATTGAGTTCGACTACAGCTGCGTGCACGCGGCCTGGGCGCTGAAGCAGGCCGGACGCTCGCCGGTCGTGATCAACAACAATCCGGAGACGGTTTCCACCGACTTCGACATCTCCGACACGCTGGTCTTCGAGCCGCCCGGCGCCGATGAGGTCGAGGCGACCTGCCGCGCGACGCGCGCGCGCGGCGTTATGCTGGCCTTCGGCGGTCAGACGGCGATCAATCTCGCCGGCGAGCTGAGCCGGCGCGGCGTCGCGATCGTCGGCAGCGATCGCCGCTCCCTCGACATGGCCGAGAACCGCGAGCAGTTCGACGCCGCGCTCGCGCGACTGGGCGTCGCACGCCCTGAAGGCAAAGCGGCCCGCAGCTTTCGCGAGGCGCGGGCCATCGCGCGCGAGCTCGGCTTCCCGGTGCTCGTGCGGCCTTCGTTCGTGCTCGGCGGACGCGCCATGGAGATCGTCTACAACGAGGCGCAACTCGCGGCGTACGCGGAAGCCGCGCCGCCGATTCTTCCCCATGCGCCGCTGCTGGTCGACAAGTACCTGCGCGGGCTCGAGGTCGAAGTCGACGCCGTGTTCGACGGCGACGACGTACTCATTCCCGGCATTTTCGAGCACATCGAGCGAGCGGGCGTGCATTCGGGTGACTCCATCAGCGTCTATCCGGTTCAGCTGATCGACGAAGCGATGGAGCGCCGCATCGCGGAGGTTACCGAAGCCATCGCGCGCGAGCTGCGCATTCGCGGGTTGATCAACATTCAGTTCGTCATCCATAACGAGCAGCTCTACATCATCGAAGCGAACCCGCGCGCCAGCCGCACCGTGCCGATCATTCAGAAGGCGACGGGGATCAATCTCGTCGCGGCCGCGACGCGGGTGGCGCTGGGCGAGCCGCTGCGCAACATGGAGTACGGCCTCGGGCTTCGGCCTCACGTGCCCTACGTGGTCGTCAAAGTTCCGGTCTTCTCGTTTTCAAAGATGCGTGGCGTAGAAACGATGCTCGGGCCGGAGATGAAGTCCACGGGCGAGGTCTTGGGGATCGACGATTCGTTCGGAGGAGCGCTGCGCAAAGGCTTTATCGCTGCGGGCGTCCGTTTGCCGGGCTCGGGCGCGCGGATTCTCGTTTCCATCGCCGACGAAAGCAAGGAGGAGTCCGTTGCGGTGCTGCGGGCCTATACGGCGCTGGGCCATTCGCTCGTCGCCACGCCCGGAACCCGGGCCGTCCTCGAGAGCGCCGGCATCGTCACCCAGAGCATTAATAAGATTGCCGCCGGTTCGCCGCACGTGCTCGACCTTATCGGCACGCGCGCCGTGGACTTGGTGATCAACGACGCCAAAGGCGCACGCGAGATTTCCGATGACTACAAGATTCGTCGCGCTGCGGTCGAAGCGAGCATTGCGTGTTTGACGAGTTTAGATACGGCGCGGGCGCTAGCGGAGGCCCTCGCAAGCAAGGCTGGTCCACCGCGCAGTCTCCAAGAGTATCGCAGCGCGCTGACGGCGACCGGCTCGTAGAAAGCGCCGGCGAAGGCCGCGTCTTCGTTCTGGGGGGCAACGGCAGCACGCTGGCGGCCACCAGCAGCTTTCGTCCGGCGAATCGCGGCGAGAAGGCGGGATCGATTATCACGACCCGATTGATTCCGCTCGCCTGGACTCCGCTCGGCGTCACGGTCGGCACGAGCCGTCAAGACGTCGGCATACCGCTAGCCGGCATCGTCGATTGGATCGATCGAACGTTTCCCGCAGAAGACGAGCATGCGTTCGTGGCGTCGTTGCGCGATGTGGAGCTGCTCGCCCGGATCGGCTGGGAGGCGGCGTTCCCCGAACCGATCGAGGAGCGCAGCGTCCTCAACCGCGACGACCTTCCCGAAGAGGTTGCCGAGGGACTCACGAGGCCTCCTCAAGAGGTCGTCGCCTGTGCCAGCTGCCGCCAGTTGTGCGTTCGCGACGAGTTCGTTTGGAAAGAGAAGCAGCTGTGTGCCTGGGATTATCACGCCCAAGTCTTTGGTAAGCGCGGACCGTGGCATCAAGGCGCCTACGAAGAGCGGCATTTCGAAACCGTGCCCGCCTGCGCGTACGTCGCTCCGCCGCTGCTGGGCGAGCTCGGCGTCGAGGAAGTGTTCGCCAGCGGCGCCGCCGCGGCCAACGTCATTCACGCTCTCGTCAACACGCTCATCGCCGGCGATCCCGCTCGGGCGCACATGGCGGTACGTACCGAGAGCGGCTTCTCTTTGCTGCGCGAAGTATGACCAACCGCGCGATTCGCGATCTTGCCGGCTTTTTCGTCGCGCTTTTCGTGGTGCTCGTACTTCGTCAGATCTACGTGCAGATCGTCATCGCCCCGCGCATTGCCGAGCGGCCGAATAACCCTCGTCGCACGCTCGTCGACGTCGACCGCGGCCGAATTCTCGCGAGCGACGGCACGGTGCTCGCGCAGACCATCGGCGGGCGGCGCGTCTATCCGTTCGGCGCGCAGCTCGCGCAGAGCGTGGGGTATGTGTCGCGACGCTACGGCACCGGTGGAATCGAGGCTGCGTTCGACCGGGCGCTCACGCCGCCCGATTCGAGCGGCGATCCTCTCGCCCAACTCCAGGAGATCGCCGGCGCGCTGCGCGGTTCGCAAGCGGACGTGCGCGGAGCCGACGTCGTCACCACGATCGTCCCGGCGATACAAAACGAGCTGTACACCGGCCTCGCGCGCTACGACCGCGCGGCCGGCATCGTACTCGACCCGCAGACCGGCGCGGTTCTGGCGATTGCGAGCGTACCGAGCTATGATCCCAATACGTTCGACGAGGAGTTCCCGCAGCTGCGCAACGATACGAGCGCGCCGCTGCTCGACCGTGCGGTCGATGGTCTCTATCCGCCCGGTTCGACCTTCAAGATATTTACCGCATCGGCGGCATTGGACAGCGGGACGGTCGCACTGGATTCGCGCTTCGAAGATCCGGGATATCTTCAAATCGGCACCTTCACGCTGCACGACAACGAGAGCGAAGCTAGCGGCTATGCCGATCTCACGACCGCCTTCGCGCTCTCGAGTAACGTCGACTTCGCGCAGGTCGCTCTCAAAATGGGCGTTGACACGTTCTACGAGTACCTCGACCGCTGGAGAATCGGCGCCCCGCTCGATTTTCAGCTGCCTGCCGAACCTGCACGCGTTCCGCCCAAGAACGGGATCCTTCCCGGAGAGTTGGCGCAGATGGGCTTCGGGCAGGGAGCGTTGCTCGTCTCACCACTGCAGATGGCGCTCATCGGCGCGACGGTTGCCAACGGGGGGGCGGAGCCGCGTCCGTACGTCGTTCGCCAGATCGTCCGCGACGGAATCCCAGCCAGCGTCTCCGGCACGGCAACCCTCGCAAACCCGGTATCGAGCGAGACTGCCGCGAAGGTAACGCAGATGATGATTGCGGTGGTCGAGCGAGGCACCGGAACGCCGGCGCAGTTACCGCACGTCGCCGTGGCCGGCAAGACCGGCACGGCGACCAATCCGCTAGGCCGCTCGCACGCGTGGTTCGTCTGTTTCGCCCCGGCGCAACATCCGCGCGCAGCAGTGGCGATCGTCGTCGAAAACGTCGGTTACGGCGCAACCTACGCAGCCCCCATCGCGCGCGACGTATTGAGAACCGCACTGGAGAGCACGGCAACCGGTTTGGGAACGGGGATGTGATCGAAGAGCGTATCTTCAACAACCGCTATCGTCTCGACGGAAAACTCGGCGAAGGCGGTATGGCAACCGTTTATTGCGGGACCGACATCCTGTTACGCCGTCGGGTTGCGATCAAGGTACTGCGCGAACAGTATGCGGCCGACGAAGAGTTCGTGCGCCGGTTCTACCAGGAGGCGGAGTCGGCCGCGCGGCTTTCGCATCCGAACATCGTCAATACCTACGACGTCGGACGCCAGGACCACACGTACTTCATCATCATGGAGCTCGTCGACGGCCCGTCACTCGCCGAGATCATCGCCGCCGACGGCCGTCTACCCGAACCAGTGGCCATCGATTATGCGACGCAGATCGCCAGCGGGCTCGCGTACGCGCATCGGCAAGGACTGCTTCACCGCGACATCAAGCCGGCCAACATCCTGGTCACCAAGGACGACGTCGTCAAGCTCTCCGATTTCGGCATCGCGCGCGCGGTCTCGCAGCAAACGATGGCCCTGACCAAGCCCGGGCTGGTAATGGGCAGCGTCTACTACATCTCGCCGGAACAAGCGCAAGAGCACGAAGTGCACGAAACCTCCGATCTCTACAGCCTCGGGGTGGTGCTCTACCAAATGCTCACCGGTAAACTGCCATACACCGGCGAGTCTCCCGTCACCGTCGCGCTCAAACACATCGGCGATCCGGTTCCCGTGATCGACGTGCGTTCCGGCGGGATCAGCCCGGCGTTAGCGGCGATCGTGAACCGGCTGCTGCAGAAGAACCCAGAACGGCGCTTTCAATCGGCCAGCGAGTTGGCCAGCGCCCTGCGCGAAGCGCGCGAGCGACCGAGCATTGCCGCCTATCGCATCTCCAACGATGCGCCGGCCGCAGCGAGCCGCAGCCCGTTGCCGCCTCGCCGCTCTCCGATGCCCGACCGCTCCTACGATCCAGAATCGCAGCGCGTCGGCGAGCGTTCGCGGCGCGGCGGCCTCTTTGTCGCAGCCCTGCTCGTAGCGCTCGTCGGCGCCACGCTTTTGGGCTATGCGCTCTTCACGCATCCGTGGGCATCGTTCAGCAACGACGTCGCGGTTGAAGATTACACGGGAATGACCCAAGCGCAAGCGCAGCAAAGGGTAGTGAACGCGGGCCTACGCACGCGCTTCACCAAGAGCGCCAGCGAGACCGTCCCGGTCGATCACGTCATTCACCAATCCCCACCGGCCGGAACGAAGGTCTCGCGCAATCAGGTCATCGAGCTGGTGATCAGCAACGGTAAGCCGCTGCTCGGCCTCGATGACGTGCGCGGCTACAGCGTCAACGATGCGCAGCGCACGCTGCAGCAGGATGGCTTCGCCGTTACGCTCGTGCGTCGCTACGACAACACCCTGCGCGATAACGTTATCGACCAACGGCCGCAGCCCGGCGCAAAAGTCCCCGCAGGCAGCCGCATTACGCTTGTCGTCTCCGACGGGCCGGCGCCCATCGTTATTCCAAACTTCGTGGGGATGCCGGTTGACAAAGCGCAAGCTCGAGCGACCGCCCTCGGCGTTATCTTCGATGCGTCGCAGACCGTCGCCGGCAACCCGGCCAACACGGTCGCCTCGCAGAGCATCGCGGCGGGAACGAAGGTCAGCGCAAACACGACGGTGCGCGTCGTGGTCAACAGCGGGTTGCCGCTCAATGCCCCGCCGCCGCCCGGCGCTGGGCCGGTCTCGACCATTCCCAACCTCGTCGGAGTGGAGTTCGGCGCGGCGCTCGACGCGCTAAAAACCGTCGGCGCTTCATATACCGTCCATTTTGCCGAACAGAGCACGAACAACGGCACGATCGTGGCACAAGATCCTCCCCCGGGGCCGGTGCCTCCCGGAACGACTGTCAACCTGACGTTGTCGGTTTCGGGACAAGTTCCGGATACCGACGGAATGCTGCCCGCCAAGGCGCAGGAGATGCTCGCCGCCTACGGTTACAGCGTCGGCCGGTGGGAGTACACAACCTCGCTGGGCGAGGGCGGGAAGGTCGTTGGCACAGAACCGATCGCCGGCACCGAGCTGGCGCCCGGGTCGCCGGTGACGGTCATCGTCAACGGCACGCCGCCATAACTCCGCTGCGAGTTCTCGGCATCGATCCCGCCTTGCGCGTTACGGGATACGGCGCGATCGAACGGCGTAACGGTGCGATCGCGCTGCTCGAAGCGGGGGTCGTCGCGCCCAACGCGCGCGCGAGTCTCGAAGAACGCCTCCGCGAGCTGCACGCCGGCATCGCCGAAGTGATCGCGCAGATCGAGCCGACCTCGATCGTCATCGAAGAGCTCTACACCAGCTACAAGAATCCCCGCACGGCGCTGCTGATGTGTCATGCACGCGGCGTCTTGTGTTTGGCCGGAGCGCAGGCGGGCGTCGCGGTGCACACGCTCGCGCATTCGCGGGTAAAGCGCGCGCTCGTCGGATCGGGAAGCGCGCGTAAAGAACAGGTCAACGCGATGGTGAAGCATTTGCTGCAGCTCCGTCGCGCGCCCAGCCCGAACGACGTCTCCGACGCGCTCGCGCTGGCCCTGGCGTTCTTGAACGTCTGCGAAAGCCGCGTTCCGGAGCGAAGTGTTCGCTAGAATTTCGGGATCGCTCGTCGAGCGCAGCGGTGATGCCGCGATCGTCGAAGCCGGCGGCCTCGGCTACGAGATCGTCTTACCGCCGTGTATTGCCGAGAAGATCCCCAGCGAGCCGGGTGCGCGAGTGACGCTGGAGATATATGCAGTCGTCAATCTCGACGGCAACAGCGGACGGTTCACGTTCTACGGCTTCACCAACGCGATCGAGCGAGACTTCTTCGAAGCGCTCCTGACCGTCGCTTCGATCGGACCACGCTCCGCGGCACGGGCGTTCTCGCTCCCGATGTCGACGATCGCCGATGCCATCGACCGCGGCGATTACCAGCTGCTCAAGAAGCTTCCCGGAATCGGTCAACAAAAGGCGCGCGACATCGTCGCGAAGCTGCAAGGGAAGGTCGCCAAATTCTTGCTCATTCAAGACGCTCCGGCGGCTCCGTCGCCCGCCATCCCGGACTTCGCAGATGAGGCGCTCGCGGTACTCGTTCAACTCGGTTACAAACGCTCGGAGGGTGAGGCGATGATCCGCCGGACGCTCGAGCGCAAGCCCGAACTCGCTCAAGCAGAAGAACTTCTGGCGGAGATATACCGCGCGAAGTCGGCGAAAGACGGCGCATGAGCGAGCCTAGCGCGCGCAAGCGGCTTCTCGGGCCGGCCGATGCCGCGTCAGCGCCCGCCGCGGATGGCGGCGAACGCATCGTCGATCCACACGACACGCTGGAAGACGAGATCTTCGGCGTAAGTCTGCGTCCGCGCAGCTTCGATGAGTACGTCGGCCAGGAGCGCGTCGTCGAGAACTTGCGCATCGCGATCGATGCCGCCAAAGGGCGCGGCGAACCTCTCGAACACGTGCTGTTCTACGGTCCTCCAGGATTGGGAAAGACGACGCTGGCGGGACTCATTGCTCGCGAGCTGGACGCGAACTTTCGCCCCACGAGCGGGCCGACGCTCGAAAAACCCAAGGACTTGGTCGGAATCCTGACGTCGCTGGAAAAAGGTGACGTGTTCTTCGTGGACGAGGTTCACCGGCTCGGGCGCGTCGTCGAAGAGTTTCTCTATCCGGCGATGGAGGATTTTCAAATCGACTTCGTCGTCGATCGCGGCGCCTACGCGAAAACCCTGAAGCTGCCGCTGCGGCACTTCACCCTGGTCGGCGCGACGACGCGAGCCGGGATGCTGACCGCGCCGCTGCGCGAGCGCTTCGGGATCGTGCACCATCTCGATTACTACGACGTGCCGGAACTCGAGCGGATTATTCGCCGCTCGGCCGGCGTGCTGAACGTGCCCATCGATGCAGAAGCGGGACAAACCATCGCGGCGCGAAGCCGCGGGACGCCGCGCGTTGCCAATCGCCTGCTAAGGCGCGTTCGTGACTACGCCGAAGTGCGCGCCGACGGACGGATCACCGAAAGCGTCGCCGCCGAAGCGCTCGAACGCGAAGGGGTCGACGAGCTGGGCCTGGATCGTTTGGATCGGGCGTTCATGCGGACGCTCATCGAGCAGTATCGTGGCGGCCCGGCCGGCATCGCCGCCATCGCCGCATCCCTTACCGAGGATGCCGAAACGCTCGAAGACGTCGTGGAACCGTATCTCCTCAAAGCGGGCTTCGTCACGCGGACCGCAAGCGGCCGGCGAGCGACCGCGCAGGCCTACCGGCATCTCGGCATCACCCCGGCCGGACCCGCGCAAGAGCGCTTGCTCTAAGGACATGCGACGCGGCTGCTTCTTGCTGCTCGCCGCCGCACCGTTTGTCGTGTCGCGCGCCGCGCGCGCTCAAAGCGATGCCGATCCGGAGTCTACCGCTTCCGCTCCGGCGTTGCGGGTGTTGCTCGGCGCGGGCACGGCGGCGCCGGGAGTTGCCGGGACCTTTACCTTCAACGATCGCCTCTATCGCGGAACGTTCTCGCGGCTGGCCGACGGGGAGATCGTCAATCTCGTCGACATCGAGGCCTATCTGGCGAGCGTCGTGCCGAGCGAGATGTCACCGTCCTGGCCCGCCGCCGCGCTGCAAGCCCAGGCCATTTGCGCCCGCACCTACGTCCTCCAACGGAGCGACCCGCTGCGCGAATACGATCTCGTTCCCTCCGAGCTCGATCAGGTATATCGCGGGGTCGAAGGGGAATCGCTCACGTCGACCGCCGCGGTACGCGCTACCGTAGGACAAGTCTTGCAGTACAATGGGCTCTTCGCGCGCGTTGCCTACTCGTCGTGTTGCGGCGGTCACACTGAAGCCGCCGCGGACCTCTGGGGTGGCGCGCCCATTGCGTACCTCTCCGGCGTGCTCTGTACGTCGTGCGCCGCGTCGCCGAACTTTCGCTGGAGCGCGACGCTGCCATTAACCGCGATAGCGGCGCGTTTCGCGGCGCCCCTTGCGATCCTCGGATCGCTCGAGGATGTGCGTATTGCCGAGCGCGACGCCAGCGGCAGGGTACGAGCGTTCGACCTCGTCGCCGGCGGCGCAAGCGTGAGGGTCGCCGGCAGCGCGTTTCGCCGCGCCGTAGGGACGAGAACACTGCGCAGCCTACTGGTGATGAGTGCGCAACGATCGCCGGACGGAACCACAGTCGACCTCGACGGCGCGGGTCTCGGCCACGGCGTGGGCCTCTGTCAGTGGGGTGCGCGCGGCATGGCCGCGGAAGGACGCGACGCCGCCGCAATCCTCGCCGCTTACTTTCCAGGAACGGTTGCAGGCAATCTCGAGCGATGAAACTTACGCGGCCGCCTACGACTACGAGCTGCCGCCCGAACTCATAGCGCAAACACCCGCGGCCCGGCGCGATGCGAGCCGGCTGCTCATCGTGAATAGCGCCGGGCTGGAGCACCGCCGCTTCTTCGATTTACCGGACGTGTTGCGCGACGGCGACCTGCTCGTACTCAACGACACGCGGGTCATTCCGGCGCGGCTCGTTGGCAAGCGCGAACGCGAGGGCGCCCCCGTCGAGCTGCTGTTGCTGCATCCCGCACGCGGGTTGCGCTACGATGCGCAGGCTAGCCGCTGGGTCGCCTTAGCGCGCCCCGCGCGCCGCGTGCGCGCAGGCGATCGCATTCTCTTCGCCGGCTTCGGTAGCGCGGAGGTAACCCGCGTTCTCGAGGAGGGTATGCGTGAAGTCGCGTTCACGTTACCGGCGTCACTGGAACGCTTTCTCGAACGCGCCGGCCGCATGCCGTTGCCGCCGTACATTCAGAACGAAACGGCGGAAGCCGCTCGGCGTTATCAAAGCGTCTTCGCACGCGTTCCGGGAAGCATCGCCGCGCCGACGGCCTCGCTGCACTTTACCGAGGCGCTCCTGGCGCGGTTGATGGAGCGTGGCATCGAGATCGTTCGCGTTACCCTCGACGTCGGGGTGGGAACGTTTCGCCCGATGACGGCCGAGCGGCTCGAGCGCCACGCGATGCATGCCGAGGCGTACGCCATCGAAGACTCAGCCGCAACGGCCATTGAGCGTGCCCGCGGCGCTGGACGCCGGATCGTTGCCGCGGGTACAACGGTCGTTCGCGCCTTGGAGGGCAATGCGCAACGTCACGGCCAAATTACGCCCGGCGAGTTTACGACCGAGCTCTTCATTCGTCCGGGGTTTCGATTTGCGGTAGTGCAAGCGCTCATCACGAACTTTCACTTGCCGCGGTCCACGCTGCTGGTGCTCGTCAGCGCGTTTGCCGGGCGCGAGCGCATCTTGGCGGCCTATCGCGAAGCCATCGAACGACGGTATCGTTTTTATTCGTTTGGCGATGCCATGCTGATCGAGAGAGCCTCATGCGCTACGTAAACGTTGTGGCACCCGGCGGCCCCGAGATTCTCGAGATCGCCCACGGCGATCCGCCTGGGCTCCGGCGCGGTGACGTTCTCATCGCCGTCGCCGCTGCGGGCGTTTCGCGCGCCGACGTGATGCAACGGCAGGGAAACTATCCGCCGCCGCGCGGCGCCTCGCCGATTCTCGGGCTCGAAGTCTCCGGAACCGTCGCCACGCTCGGAGACGGCGTCACCCGCTGGCACATCGGCGACCGAGTCTGCGCGCTCACCAACGGTGGCGGTTACGCCGAGTTCGTCGCCGTGCCTGAGGGACAAGTTTTGCCGGTACCCGAGGGCTGGACGCTCGTGGAAGCCGCAACGCTGCCCGAAAACGCTTTCACCGTTTACGACAACCTCGTCGAACGCGCCCGTTTATCCGAGGGCGAATCGGTGCTGGTTCACGGCGGCGCGAGCGGTATCGGCACCACCGCGATCCAGTTCGCGAGGGCGCTTGGGGCAACGCCGTACGCCACCGCCGGCACGCCGGAGAAGTGCGCGGCCTGCGAGCGGCTCGGCGCGGCGGCGGCCATCGATTATCGCTTGCAAGATTTCGTGGTGGAAATCAAACGCTTGACCGCTGGCCGCGGCGTCGACGTCGTGTTGGATATCGTCGGCGGCGACTACATCGCCCGCGACCTCGATGCGCTGGCGCTCGACGGACGCGTCGCCTGCCTCGCAGCGCCGCGCGGGCGCCGCATCGAGCTCGACCTGCGCACGCTCTTCACAAAGCGCGGCGCAATCATGGCCTCAAGTCTCCGTCCGCGAACCTCCGCAGAAAAAGCCGCCCTCTCCCGCAACCTCGAGCGGCGGATCTGGCCGCTGCTGCCGCAGCGCAATCCCATCGTTCCGGTGGTGGATTCGGTCTACTCGTTCGAGCGGGCGGCCGACGCGCACGCCCGCATGGAGGCAGACGTGCACGTCGGCAAGATCGTTCTTACGTGGGGAGGCGGATCCTCAGTGGTAGATCCACTGCGAGATCGAGCTAGGGCCGGTGGCCATGAAGAAGAGCATCGGGATTGAGAGCATCGTGTTGACGCGCGAAGCGATGAAGGCCGGGCGGCGTGCCTTCGCCTTCTGCTCGTCGGTCGCCGGAACGATTCCGAGGAGTTTCTTTTGGTTCGGCCAGATGACGCCCCACACGTTGAGCAGCATGATGGTTCCAAGCCACGCCCCGAAGCCGATTGGCGCCAGGGCTCCCTGGAACGTAAAGGCGCCAACGAAGCCGTTGACGCCGCCCGGTCCCTGGTAGCCGCCCAGCAGCGCCGCGCCGAAAATCCACGTCACGACGGCGCCCCAGCGAAAGTAGAGGAGGGCGCGCGGCATGATGTACTTTGAGATCGGTCCCGCTTCACCGGCCGCCGTCGCCTCTTTCACGGCGGCAGCGTTGACGAAGTTGAAGAACCACAAGAGGCCGATCCACATGATGCCGGCCATAATGTGGAACCAGCGGAATACCCAATCGCTTGTCGCGCTCATGCGCCCGTTCCCGTAGCGTGCGAAACGATCACGCGCGCGATCGCCCAAAGAATGGCGGTCAAGATGAAACCGCTGATGACGGTTCCCCAGATCGAGTCCAACGGATTTTTCAACGTACACCTCCTGGTATCGGCAAAGGTGTTGCGCAAGGTGGGCGCTTGTCCTCCTAACGCACCTCGACCTCGTCCAGCGGCTTCGGCTGCGCCATCAGGGTCCTCGCGTGCGTGTACCATACGAGCCCGGGAGGCGCGTCCCGCTGTTTTCGCACGTGCTTGCGCAGCGTGTAATCGACCGGCACCGCCGCCGAACGCTGCGCCTTGGAATAGAACGCCGCCAAGGAGGCCGCCGTTGCCAAATCTCCGTCGGGCGCTTGCGTTCGGTCGTCACGCGCGAGGATCACGTGCGCTCCGGGCGTGCCTTGCGCATGAAACCAGAGATCGTTGGGTCGCGCGAGATGAAACGTGACCTCCGCGTTTTCAATGGGCGAACGGCCGACGACGATACGAGAGCCGCTGCCGGTGCGCAACTCGAGTATCCGCCGTTTGCGCTTTCGCGCCGGCGCACCGGCCGTGCGGCGCCGCGGCTCGAGTTGGCTCACGGCGGCATCCACGTCGTCGAGGTCGTCGCTTCCCGCGCGTTCGGTCTCCCAGCGAAGCGTTTCGACGACCTCCAACGCCGCGGTCACGGCGCGCTCGCGGACGGCGACGTGCGGAAGGCTCTTGCCGAGCTTACGGTACTCGGCGAAGAGCTCGACTGCCCGTTCTTTCGCAGCTTCGCGGGCGGGTTCTTCGACGGTATGCAGCTCGGCGTAGATCGCCTCGCCGGCAGCGCGCAGCTCCTCGCGCCGCGCCGCGGCACGGCGCTTCGCGTCCAGGGCCAGGCGTTCGTCGAGAAGCTTGCGCTCGCGGTGCGCCAGTCGCTTGAGCAATGCGTTACGGCGCCGCTCGGTGCGCTCGCTCGTCGCCAGCGCAAGCTGTTGCGTTCGAAGCTCGGCGAAGACGTCGAGCAACGACGCCGCGCGTTCGTGCCTCGCATCGTCGAGCTCCGCCAACGGCACGACGTAGGCTTGCACCAGCGCTCCGTCGCGGCGGTAGAGATGCAGCGGCTCGTCATGGGCCTCCCCGCCATCGGGTGGCGCTGCGGGCGCCAATACCCGCGAGCGTTCGGGTAGCGGCGGCAGCTCGTACGGGCTTCCGGCTACGATGCTCCGGCGTGCGTTCTCCGCCGCGCTGAACTCTTTGTAGGCGGCGACGATCGTGGCTCCTTTGACCAGCACGGCGTTTCCAAACCGGGGGACGAGCTCGACGTACAGATCGAATTCGTCGCCAACGCCGAAGCGGGACCGCGATCCAAAGCGCACGCGCAGCAGACGGTCGAGCCGCCGCGCACTGACCTCGATCACCACGGTGCTGCGCAGCGAGCGCGCCAGGACGCGGATGAATCCCGGCTCTTCTGCGACTCCCAGCTCGCCGGACTCCAGCGTGAGCATCGGAGGCGATGCAAAGAGATCGATGGCGAGAATCTGCCGGCGACCGCTCTTTCGCAGAACGATGCCCGTACGCCCATCTGCCAGCAGACCAGCTTCCTCGACGCGCGCTCCCGCGATCCGGTCGCGCAGTTCCATTGCGAGCCGCGAAATAAGGACCCAATCGGTGAGCATCAAAAGCTTCCCATGGTGAAAAAAAGGTTCGCGTATTTCCTCGCCGTCGCCACGCTTGCCGCCTGCAACGCTGCCTCGCCGGCACCGGCTGGATGGCAACCGGTGCCAGGCGAGCAGAACGCCTGGCGCCACGGAACCGGCCCCACGCTGCAAACCTACGAGTACCGCCGCACGGATTTTTCGGGAGCGCTGCCGGACTTGGCTTCGCAAGTCACGGTGGATGCGCTCATCCAGCATCCTGGTGCGAGGCTGCGCAGCAGTAATCCGCTCGGCCCCTGCCCCGGCGCAGCGGGGCTCGCGACGTTTTCGCTATCTGGAGGAAGGGTGCTCCAGGAAGGCTTTGCCGTTCACGACGGCCAGGCGATCCGCACCGTCTACATGCGTCCCGCAGGCCAGCGAGCAGATTCCAACGTCTTGACGGCGATGCAGAACGTGCTCTGCTGATGACTCGCTACGATCTCTTGTCCATATCGACGGATCTGACGCACCACACCGTCGTGGACCCACGCTTCGCTTACGTGGTGCGCGACGAAGAAATGGCACAGGGCAGTACGATCGGTGCCCCGAGATGCTGCCTCGTCATCAAACCAACGGGCGCAATCAGTAAGATATTCGCGCCCGATGCCGGTCGCGATTTTTTCGGAGCGGTGGAAGTCCACTACTGGGACCGCCGCAGCCACGTACGCCTCGGCCGGCTTCAGGGCGAGTTTCATATTCACCCGGAGCGTCAAGATCATGTCTTCACGCTCGACAACGGCGTGCACGTGCACGAACAACTCTTCCCCTACAACGATCGATGGACCGGCGACGAGAACGTCCCGCCGCCGGCAGTCTACTATCGCATCCACTTCAGGAACACTTCGCGTTCTCGAGCAAGCTTCGACGCCATCGGCTTTGCGATGCTCCGCGGCAACACGGAGCACGACGTCGCCGCCAAGTACGACGAGGAGCTTGCCGGAATCGTTGCGTGGAATCGGGGCGCGCCGTCGCAACTCCGCCTCTTCGCCGCGATGCAGCCGGTCGATGGATGGGAGGTTAACGCGGATCCGGCGCGCGCGCTCTCACGCCTCTCACCCGCGCCGCTGCGCAGGGCCGTGGACGCAGGCGACTCTCCCATCGGCGTGCTTCACGTGAACGTCGATCTCGAACCGGAGGAGTCGACCTGGGTGGACTTCCTCTGCGTCCTGTCGCCCACGTCCCGCGATGACCTCGCGGCCTCGCGGCGCCGTTGCCCGGCAGGAGAAGAAGCCAGCCGCCAAACGACCGACTACTATTGGCGCTACCTCCGGCGTTCGGTCGTCCGCACGCCCAATCGCGAGGTCAACCACGGCGTGCTCTGGGCGAAAGCCAATATTCTCCGCGTTCAAACCTACGCGCCGACCGGGTGGTGCTTCACGAACGACCCTACGAGAAGCAACAACAGCGTGGGGCGAGATACGGCCTGGATGTCGCTGGGCGCCGACTATCTCAACCACCATTTTGCCCACGAATCGCTCGACGCGTTCTTCCGCCTGCAGCAGCCCAGTGGAAAGATCGTCGAGTACTACGACATTCGCAGCGATCGAACCGAGGATTACGGCCTCAACGTCAACGATAATACGCCGCTCCTGATCATCGCGCTCTGGCATCACTATGCAGTTACCGGGAACGAGGAGTATCTGCGTCGCCGCTATCCTAACGCCGTTGCCGCCATGGAATACATGCTCACGCAGCGCAATGGGGACGGTCTGGTATGGTGCACGGCAACCGGCACCGCGAACTGGGGCATCGTCGGTTGGCGCAACGTCATTCCCAACTACCGCATCAGCGGCGCATCGACCGAAGTGAACTCCGAGTGCTATGCGGCATTGACCTGTCTGGCGAGGATGGCCCGCATTTGCGGCGACGAAGCCGCAGCGCAGCGCTACGACGCCGAGGCGAACGCGCTGCGCGAAGCGATCAACACCCATCTCGTAAATCCGGAGAACGATCTCTACCTGCTCTGCATCGACGTCGATGGCGCGCGCCGGACCGAGGTGACTGCCGATCTGATCTTCCCGGTGCTGTTCCGCGTCGCGCCTCCTAAGCGAGCGGCGCGAATCATCGGGGCGCTCAGCGACGAGGCCTTCTGGAGCGACGCGGGCATCCGCACCGTACCGCGCGACGCGCTCGATTACGGTCCGGTCAACGGCAACGGATTGTTGGGCGGCGTCTGGGTAGCCGTCTCGTACTGGTTTGCCTTTGCCGCCGCGGAGCACGAGCCGGGAACGATGGCCGACGCCCTCGCGAGCAGCTTTCGCCATTTTTCGATCGATCCAGGGCGGAACAACACGGTGCCGGGGCAGTTCTCCGAGTGGCTGCATGGCGAGATCCTTACCAACCAGGGGATGATGCTCTCGCCCTGGGACGCCCCGCGGTATCTCTGGGCGGCAATCGAGGGCGCCGGAGGCCTCCACTCCCTGAGTTCCGAGCCGAGTATCGACCCGAACCTAGCGGACGACTGGCGCTGGCTGACGGCGATTAACGTGCCGTTTCGCGGCGAATCCATCGCCTGGGTCGCCTGCCGCATGCCCGACGGCCTGCATCTCTACACCACCTCGAACCTGGGCTCCAAGGCCCCGACGTCGGTCTACGCGCGCGACGTGACCGCGGACGTTCTCATCTCGGACCCGGAAGCGACGGTGGTCGCCTTCACCGGCGATCGAGGCTCTCTCGTCTTCGTCGGGAACGCCGGAACCCGCACCTCGATGACCGCCGTGGCACTGGCTAATCTGGGCGGCGACTCCTATGCGGTTCGCGTCTTCTCCACGATTTTGAATGAGTGGGACGACTTGGGCCGGATCGGCTGCGAGGCGATCGCCGCCGGAATTCCCATCATCATTGGATCCGGCGGCTTCGTTCTGATGGAGATCGCTCCGTAGGTCAAGCTCGCGCCCGCCGTGAACGGTCGAACATTGATGGTCGGGCCGGGTCTCTTATTCGTAGTCTCCGGTCCTTCCGGAGCCGGAAAGGATACGCTGGTCGAGGCCCTGCGCGAACGCCGGTCTGCGCTGCGGTACTCGATTTCGGCCACAACCCGCCCCTCGCGGCCCGACGAACGAGACGGCGAGCATTATTTTTTCGTGACCCGCGACGAGTTCGACCGGCTGCTTGGGGAAGGCCGATTACTGGAATGGCGAGAGTACAACGGCAACCTTTACGGTACTCCGCGCGATTACATCGAAAAGAGTCTGGCCGACGGTTACGACATCATCATGAAGCCGGAGGTCAACGGCGCTCTCGCGGTCCAGGCCGCGTTCTCGGACGCAGTGCTGATTTTCATCGTCCCGAACCGGTTCTCGCACCTGCGAGATCGCCTGCTCGCACGGAGAACCGAAACGAACGAGGAAATCGCCCGGCGGCTGGAAATCGCCACTCGCGAGATGAAGTTCATCCGCAGGTTCGATTACATCGTCGTCAACGAGCAGGACCGCCCCGAACAAGCGGTCCTCGACCTAGAGGCGATCTTACAAGCGGAGCGCTTTAGAATTCACCGCTATCCCGACGACTCGATCCGGCGCGTCGAATCGTCGTAGACCGTTACAGAAGGAATAATGAGTAAATCAGTCTTCGGCGATCTCGACGTCCTCTTGAAACACGCCGATTCAAAGTTCAGTCTCGTGAACATCGTGACCAAGCGCGCGCGCCAGCTCAACAACTGGATCCGCGTGCAGCAACTGCCCCCCACCGATCGTCGCGAGTACTTCGCGAGCGAACCGCTCGTCGACAAAGAGACGATCAATCCGAATAAGCCGGTCTCGATCGCGCTCGACGAGATCGCCGAGGGCAAGATCGAATACCGCCGGACCCGCGAAGGCATCAAGTAGGTTGCGCGGTTAGGTTAGTATGTGCGGAATCGTCGGTTACATCGGAGAGCGCGATAGCGTACCGATAATTCTCGATGCCCTTGGACGGCTGGAGTATCGCGGATACGATAGCGCGGGCATCGCGGTCATCGACGGGGCCGGCCGGCTGTCGGGCTCCAAAGCCGAAGGTAAGCTCTCCCGCCTCGCCGAGCGCCTGCGCAACGGCGAGGCGCTTTCCGGCGCGGTCGGCGTAGGCCATACCCGCTGGGCGACGCACGGCGTGCCCTCCGACGCAAACGCTCATCCGCACCTCGATTGCCGCGGCACGATCGCCGTCGTCCACAACGGCATCATCGAAAACTACGCCTCCCTGCGAGCGCGTTTGATCGAAAGCGGACACGTCTTTACCAGCCAGACCGATACCGAGGTGCTCGCCCATCTCATCGAACTGCACTACGACGGCGACCTCGAGGCCGCGGTCCAACGCACGCTGCAGGAAGTGCGCGGCGCCTACGCGCTGGGCGTCATCTGCAGCGACGACCCCGAGCATCTCGTCTTCGCGCGTAACGGCGCCAGCCCGCTGGTGCTCGGCATCGGTGAGGGGGAGATGTACGTGGCCTCCGACACGCCGGCGATTCTGCCCTACACGCGCCGCGAAGTGATCCTCCAAGAGGGCGAGATCGCGGTGGTAGGACGCGATGGGTATCGCTTGACCGACTACGCCGGAAAGCGCATCGAGCGCGAGCCGATTCAGATCACATGGGATCCTGGATCCGCTGAAAAGAGCGGTTACAAGCATTTCATGCTCAAGGAGATCTTCGAACAGCCGCAGGTCATCAAGGAGACGCTCAGCGGCCGGATCGACGACGCCGGCGACGTCCATTTCGGCGGCGAGCTAGCCGCGATAACGCCGCAGCGCCTTGCGGCCGTGAACAAGATCGCGATTACCGGTTGCGGAACCGCGTACCACGCCGGACTGGTCGGGATGTACTTGCTGCGCTCGCTGGTGCATTTACCGGTCGAGATGGAGCTCGCTAGCGAGTTTCGTTACGGCGATCCGGTCATCGATCCGTCGACGCTCGTGATCGCGATGTCCCAATCGGGCGAAACCGCCGACACCATCGAGGCCGTGCGCATCGCCAAAGATTCGGGCTGCGGCGTATTGGGCATCTGTAACGTCCTCGGTTCGCATCTCACTCGACTGGCTGACGGAATGATCTACACCCGCGGCGGCCCTGAGATCGGCGTAGCGGCGACCAAGACGTACGTCTCGCAGGTTGCCGCGATGACGCTTTTCGCGCTCTACCTTGCGCGCCTTCGCGGGAGTGCCGACGAGCGCCGGCTGCGCGAGGTGGCCGACGGCACACGTTTGCTGCCCGCCGCCGTCGACGTCGTGCTCAACATGTCGGGCGAGATTCGCAAGGTTGCGCGCGCTTTGCGACGCGCACAGAGCGTCCTCTTCATCGGGCGGTACGTGAACTTTCCCACGGCGCTCGAAGGCGCGCTCAAGCTCAAGGAGATCTCGTACATTCACGCCGAGGGTTATCCGGCCGGCGAGATGAAGCACGGCCCGATCGCGCTCTTAGATTCGACGGTTCCCGTCGTGGGTATCGCCACCCACGATCGCGTGCGCGAGAAGATGCTTTCGAACCTCATGGAGTCGAAGGCGCGCGAAGCGCCGGTGATCGTCGTCGCCAATCACGGAGACGATGAAGCCCGCAGCGTTGCCGACCACGTCTTCTGGGTGCCCAAGGTCGACGAGCTGCTCTCGCCGATCGTCAACGTCATCCCGCTGCAGCTGCTGGCGTATCACATCGCCGACATCGACGGCAAGGACGTCGATCAGCCGCGCAATTTGGCGAAAACGGTTACCGTCGAGTAGATGATTCGTAGCGACGGCCGCGCACACGACGAGCTCCGGCCGGTCTCGATCGAACCAGGGTTTCTCAAGTACGCCGAGGGCAGCGCGCTCATCAGCGTGGGAAATACGCGCGTGCTCTGCGCGGCGTCGATAGAAGATCGCGTGCCCATGTGGATGAAGGGGCGCGGCGTCGGATGGGTCACCGCGGAGTACGCGATGCTCCCGCGGGCCACCCAGGAGCGGACCCAGCGCGAGGTCGCCAAGGGCCGGCCCGGCGGCCGCACGCACGAGATCCAGCGAATCATCGGCCGCGCGTTGCGCGCGGTTACCGACATGCCGAAGCTGGGCGAACGGACCATCTGGCTCGACTGCGACGTCATTCAAGCCGACGGCGGCACCCGGACGGCCGCGGTGACCGGTGCGTACGTCGCGCTGGAACTCGCGCTGCGTACCCGGTTCGATGCGGCGGATCGCTCTCGCTGGCCGCTGCAAGCGATGGTGGCCGCCACCAGCGTCGGCATCGTCGCCGGCCGGCCAATGCTCGACCTTGCCTACGACGAGGACAGCCACGCGTTGGTCGATATGAACGTCTTTATGACCGATGCCGATCGCTTCGTCGAGATCCAGGGCACGGCCGAAGCGGCGCCGTTCGACCGGCGCGAGCTCGACGCGCTGCTGGCGCTTGCCGAAGGCGGCATTCGCCAACTCTTTACCGCTCAGCGCGCGGTGCTCGACGCAACAGCCGTCCATGCCGGTTGACGCGGCAGTCGAGCTGCTCGCTGCGCAAATCGGCGCCTTCCATATCACCGATCCCACGATGCGGCGCGCACAGCGCGAGGTCGAGGCCGCGATCGCCGCGGGCCGCGTCGACGACAGCCTCCGGCACAGCTATGTCGCGGCCGCGCGCCGCTATTTCCAGGGTTTCGATCGCGAAGCACGCGCGCATCTGCGCGACGTTGATCGGCGCTTAGAGCGCGTCAACCAGATCGCCTTCAATCTGACCGCCGAGCGCGGCGTAGCGGTCAAACGCATCGACGCGACGCACGCCGTGTTGCACGCGTTGGCGCGTGCCGAAGGCGGCGCAGAATGAAGGTCCTGGATCGCGTCGGCCAAGCGACGAACGGCTTCTTCGACTACGCCGGCGGATTGGCGCTGTTAACCGGCGAGTCGCTCGGATTCCTATTTCGCCTGCGCGTGCGGGTGGAAGAAACAGTCGCGCAGTGCGCGCTGCTGGGCGTCCAGTCGCTGATCATCGTCCTGCTCACCTCACTCTTTACCGGCATGGTCATCTCGCTCGAATCGTCACAGCAAGCCGTGGCCTACGGTTTCTCCAGCTTCGTCGGGGGCGCGGTAGCCTACGGTGCCGTCCGGGAGTTGGGGCCGATGCTCACCGCGGTGGTCGTCGCCGGGCGCGTCGGAGCAGCCATTGCCGCGGAGCTCGGTTCGATGGTGGTCACCGAACAAATCGAGGCGCTGCGTTCGATGGGATTGGAGCCGGCCCGTTTTCTCGTCGTACCGCGCCTGGTCGCACTGCTGATCATGCTGCCGCTGTTGACGATCTTTGCCGACGTGGTCTCGATCCTCGGCGGCGCATGGATCGCTCAGACCTACGCGCACATACCGTACGCCGACTTCATGTCGTCCGTGCGCCAGGCAATCGACTTCAGCGATATCCTCAAGGGGTTGCTCAAGACCTTCGTCTTTGCGACGATCATCGCGATGGTGGGGGCGTACCAGGGACTCTCCACGCGCGGGGGCGCCGCCGGCGTAGGAAAAGCGACGACCTTCTCCGTCGTGCTCGCGATCATTCTCATCTTCATGTCGAACTTCGTCCTTTCGTTCTTGCTCTTCGGATCGTCATGAGCGGCGGCGCAGCGAAGATCGTCGCCCGGCTCGACAACGCTACCCTCGCGTTTGGCGAGCGCATCGTCCTCAAGGATTGCTCGCTCGACATCGTGGACGGTGCCATCACCTGCATCATCGGGCTCTCCGGAGCGGGGAAGTCTACGATCCTCCGTCTGCTCGACGGGCTGATCTTGCCGCAGTCAGGTCACGTCTACGTGCTCGGCAACGACCTCTGCCACATGAAGGAGGAGCGGATCAATGAGGTGCGGCGGAAGATTAGCCTGTCGTTTCAGTTTGCCGCGCTGCTCGATAGCCTCACGGTCGGCGAGAACGTCGCTCTGCCGCTACGGGAGCGAACGCATCTCTCGCGCGCGGAGATCCAGAGCACCGTAACCGACGCGCTGGACAGTGTCGGGCTGGCGCATGCCTACGACGATCTACCCAACGAGCTCTCCGGCGGAATGCTCAAGCGCGCGGGCTTCGCACGCGCCATCGTCACGCGGCCCGAGCTCATCCTCTACGACGAACCGACGACCGGACTCGATCCAATCGTCACCAATCTCATCACGGAAACCATTCTGAAGCTGCGCGCGAAGTTCGGCGGTACGGCCGTCGTAATTTCGCACGACCTCCCCTCGATCTTCGCGATGTCGGACTACATCGCGATGCTCTTCGAAGGCGCGATCATCGCATACGATACGGCCGAACGGATTCGCAACTCATCCAATCCCATCGTGCAGCAGTTTCTGCAGGGATCGGAAACCGGCCCGATTCCGATCTAGGAGCCTATGTACTGCGCCGCCGCAAGCAAGCGCCGTGTTCGCGTAAGAAGGTCCCGAGCGATGCCGGGCCCACGCGGCGGAAGAGCTGGCGAAGCGCGATCTCGACAACGGAACTCTCGCTCACGCGATACTTCGTCGCAATTTCGCGCAACTCCGCGGAAACGTCCGCAGCGATGTTCACCGTGAAGCGCTGGGCGTCGTCGGGAGCGCCGACCCGCTCCGAGAGATCGCTCGCTGCGGCCCTGGCGTTCCGAGTAGTACGTACCATGACATCCTCCACGATGACTCCTTCGCCAGCCTCGGCGCAAGTATCTACCGCTCGCACGGATTCTCCGCGAGGCTCTGGAAGGCCGAGCACTAAATAAGATGCGAGTATGACCAAGCAAGCACAGGTCGGCGCCTTTACGATCGTAGCGTTGCTCCTGCTCTTCGGTGTCTTTTACGTCATCACCGATTTCGGGACCCGGCATACCGGCTATCAGGTAGGCATCCATTTCCAATCTGCGGCCGGCCTGACGCGAGGCGCGCAAGTCTTTTTCAGCGGCGTGGATGCCGGAACCGTCGACACCGTGAAGCTGTTGCCGGACAACACGGTCGACGTCATCCTCTCGATGAATCGCGAGATCGACATTCCGCAGGCATCGCGATTCTTGATTCAGGCACCGTTGACGGGGTCGCCTGCCGTGGTGATCGTTCCGCCGCGCGTGCGTCCGCCCATCGCGCTCTTGCCCCGCGAAGTGCTTCCGGTCGACGAGCAACCCCAGGGAACCAACGCCGTGACCCTGGGCGACCTCTTGCAAGAGGGGCA
>Ga0182015_10000315_pt1 | contig 68897 bp, 67 predicted proteins | sample 712P3MmetaG_FD_120478 | JGI IMG/M metagenome (GOLD analysis project Ga0182015, IMG submission 120478) | Permafrost microbial communities from Stordalen Mire, Sweden - 712P3M metaG | ecosystem: Environmental > Terrestrial > Soil > Wetlands > Permafrost | place: Sweden: Stordalen | collected...
AAGGATGCAGACCCCCGCCGGGTTCCCTGCAAAGAGCTCACCCGTGAATGCATCCACGTGGTAATACGGAATTGCCATGTCGTGCTCCTCTAAGCTACTCAACCCTCTAAGAAATGGGCCATCGGGATCGGTAATCGTTGAGAACTGCATGAATACAAGTTACATCGGAAACTGGTCAGCCTGCCGCCAGAAGGCGATCACCAAGGTAGGCCGCTTGTGCATACGACGAAGCGCCTGGCGCATAGCCAACCTGGAAATGTCACTATATTATTCAACATTCAATAAATCCGATCGCAGCAGCGGCCGGATGGCTAACTGCCGGACAAAAAAAGGCGCCGGAATGTCTCCGGCGCCACGAGGCTCGCGAGATGCGGTCAAGCGAGTCCGACAAATCCGAAAAAACTTATTTGCTCTCCGCGATGGGGCTGGCGCCCAGGTCGCGGCGGCCATTGACAGCGGTGCGCGCCGCGCGGGCCGCGGGCATATTAGCGGCCGCGGCTCCATAGCGTTCAAGAAGAACCGGCGCCATGGTGTTCTCCGCTTCCTTGACGAAGATCATCTGGTTCTCCGAAGCCATATCGACGCGGACAAAATCTCCCAGTTTCACCTGCGCAGTCGCAACCAGATTGGCCAGCGGAAACACGAGGTGCCGTTCGATCGCCCGCTTCAGATGACGCGCGCCATAACGCGGATCGGTGCCTTCCTTCAGCAGAAACTCCTTCACGCCGGCCGTGCAATTGAACACAAACTGGTTCGTGCCGGCAGCCATGAGCACGCGCTGCTGCACCATGCCGAGTTCGATTTCCAGAATCTGCGCCAGATGCTCATCGCGCAGCGTCTTGAAAACGACAGTCTTGTCGATGCGGTTCATGAACTCGGGCGTGAACTTGCGTCGCGCCGCTTCCACCGCGGTGCGCTGAATCTTGTCGTCGAAGTTGTTGTCAACTTCCACCACTTTAGGCGCAAAGCCCAGGCCGCCCTCGACCAGGTTGGTCATCTCGCTGGCGCCCAGGTTCGAGGTCAGGATGATGATGCACTGCGAAAGGTCGACGCGGCGATTGTCGCCGAGCGTGAGCGTCGCTTTGTCCAGAATGCCCAGCAGCAGTTGCCACAGCGAGTCGCTGGCCTTCTCAATTTCGTCAAACAGCAGGATCGAGAGCTTCAGCTTCTCGGTGAACCACTGGTTGAGCGCCTCCTGCGTGAGCAGAGGATGAGTCTCACGATGTCCGAGGTATCCCGGAGGCGAACCGATGAGCTTCGCGATCTCGTGGGAGTGCTGGAACTCGGCGCAGTCAATCTTGATGCAGGCATGAGAATCGCCAAACAGGGACTCCGCCATGGCTTCCACCACGCGAGTCTTGCCCGAGCCGGTCGGCCCCAGGAAAAGCAGGTTGCCCACAGGTCGCCCCGGAGCATTCAGGCCGGCCAGAAACATCTGGTAAATCTCGGCGACCTTTTCCACGGCCTGGTCCTGACCGACGATGCGGCGGCGCAGGGCGGCTTCAAACTCTCCAGCATCGGCGCTGCGGCGGTTCGGATCGAGCACGGTAGCGAGGTTCGTTCTCATAAGGTAGTTGTCTTTCCTGTCTCAGACCGTATCTCCGGCCCTTTACCTGCTTTTCGCCGAACCTGCCAGGCTTCTGTTGCCTGCGACTCCTCACGTTCCAGAGGTGACAAAATTTGTCAGTTAAAACCAGTCGCTGGCCAGATCCAATAGCGTGTTCCGGCTGCCCTTGGAATAAGCAAGCGTCTGGCCACGTATGGCGGATGACTTGAGAAAGCGAAAACCCTGTATCTGGCTGGATTTAAATCGTTGTCGACAATATTAGACCAGGTGCCGGTGGAAAGTTAAGAGAAAGGAAGAGAAATAGTTTGCGCAGGAAGGAAAGGACCAGTACCGAGTATTGAGCGCGGTCCCTTCCATGCTCTGGGTGGTCTACCAGACAGACCCGGTAGCATTGAACGAGGGGGAGATGACCGGTAGTAACTGGCTTCGGCATTGGAGCGCGGGATAGCATCCAAGTGAGGCAGTTTCCTGGAGGAACTTTGCGCCGCTCGTCTATTCTAACCATTGCTGCAATTTCGTGTCTTCTATTTGGAGTGGCCGCCATGCGGCTCAGTCCACGGCTTTCTTCGGCTCTGGCGGTGCAGCCCCAGACCACGCAGCCACAGAGCGCGCAACCCGCGCCCGTGGCCGCTTCCGCTCCACAAGCCGCACAACTGCAACCGGTGAGCGCCACGCTTTCAGCCACAGTGAAGCCGGCGGACATTCCTTCCTTGCAGCCGTTGCCACATTCCGCCGCTCCGGGCACTGAGATTTACACGGCGAAGCGCGGAGAAAGCATTCCCGCCGTCGCCCACCGGTATTTGAACAGGACCGGCTATCTCACATCGTCGGAGCTGACCGAAGTCATTCGCCAGGTAAACGGCAATCGCTCCGGCAATATCCTGAAAGCTGGCGAACAAATCACGATCCCAGGAATTCTTCCCGCGCCCATCGTTGAAAAAACCGTTCCCGTCGCCCGAGATTTTGAAGTCCGCGCCATTTACCTCACCGGCATCATGGCCGCCAGCGATCACGGACTGCGCATCATCCGCCACTGGCGCGAAGTCGGCGGCAATGCCGTCGTCTTCGACATCAAAGATTCCGACGGCAGCGTCACCATTCCCTTCGAGCATCCGCTGCTGGGCAAGCACCAGGTCTACATTCACGACCTGCCGAAGTTCGTTCACTTCCTGCACTCCGAGAACATGCACGCCATCGCCCGCGTCGCCATCTTCCGCGACGAGCGCATGGTGGTCGAGCATCCCGAACTAGCGGTCAAGTCGAAGAAAACCGGCCAGCCCTGGCGCGAAAACGGCAAGCTGGTCTGGACCGATTCCTCGAATTCCAAGGTTCAGGATTACAACATCGCTTTGGCCAAGTTCGTGGCGCAATCCGGCGCCGATGAGATTCAATTCGACTACGTCCGCTTCCCTGCCGAAGGCGATCAGAAAGATGCCAGCTTCGTGTTCCAGACTGAAAATCCGAAGTGGCAGCGTTCCGACGTGATCGTTGACTTCCTGAAGAAGGCTTACTCCGAGCTGCACCCCACCGGCGTACTGCTCTCACTCGACGTCTTCGGCGTAATGGCCTGGCAGCGCTCCGTCGACCTCTCCCACACCGGACAGGACATCGTCGGCATGGCGAAATATTGCGATGTGCTCTCGCCCATGATCTACCCCTCGCACTTTTTCGGCATGGATAACATCGAGCACCCCGGAGACGCCCCCGAGCACTTCATCGGCGAATCCATGCAGCGCTTCGAACTGATCACCCATCCCGACGGAAATAAGTCCAGCGGCGTAGTCATCCGCCCTTGGCTGCAAGCCTTCCGCTGGCGCACCAAAACCTATTCGCCCGAATACATCAAAGTGCAAGTCGCCACCGCCAAAGAAAAAGGCGGCATCGGCTTCTTGTTCTGGAACGCCGCCAACGACTACAGCAAGCCCTACGAAGCCATGCCGGAGATGAAAGCCGCGGATCTAAAAGAGAAGGAAAAGTATTTTCGTGGGGATGAATTGCCCGGCGTAACTGTAAAAGCAAGCCTGATTCCGACACCCGTTCCCGCGCCCACAGAAACCGTCGGCCACTAGCAAGCTCATGTGGGGACAGCCGCCCCCGGCTGTCCAGCGGCCCAGGTGTATCGGGCCGCAGCCTCCATAGCTCCTCTCATTCCGAATCGGCGCCGAGCCCGACGAATGGGGTGTCCGTTGAGCTCCGCATCTTTGAAAAGTGATCAATTCTGAACAGACCTGCACCTCTATGCTGGCTTAGATTTTTCGATAATGCGGCCAGCAGAAGGCTGCTTCAATTCTCGTCGTCACCACGTCGTGGCGGGCATGTCGTCTCCCGCGTGTGAATGCACATCCGGCAACGGCAGGCAAACCCAAGCTCACAACCATCCATGAGGAGGCGTGGCCATGGAACCCCCCACCGTGTTGTGCATCGACGACCTTCCCCAAGCCCTCGAGCTTCGCAAAGCAACTCTCGAGTCTCACGGTTATTGCGTCAAGACTGCCTCGAGCACCTACGCCGCGATAAAGCTGCTGGAGCAGGCGTCGGTAGCCGCGGTTCTACTGGAGTACAAACTGGAAGGCATGGACGCTGAAGCCGTCGCCTGCCACATCAAGCAACGCTTCCCCAACCTGCCAATCATCCTGCTGTCAGCGTACTCCGAGCTGCCCGAGCGAATCCTGTGGCTGGTGGATGAATACGTGATGAAGAGCGAACTGCCGGAAGGGCTGGTGCCGATCATCGAACGAGCGTACAAGGCTCACGCCACATTCCCACGAACGGGGATTGCGTAGGGAGCTCGTGTGGGGACAACCACCCCCGGCTGTCCGGCGGCCCATGTGCATCGGGCCGCTGCCGAGTCGTGAAAGGGCACGGCTTCAGCCGTGCCGCTAAGGGTCTAAAAGGATGCGGGCTAATAGCCCCTGAGGGATCTGCGCCGGACCACAACTCCCTATCCCCACCCCGCGCCACCTCGCCACCACGAAAGTGCTTGGCATTCTCTCCTGCGGAGGAGTAAAAAGGAACCCTCATCGGCGATTTCCCGGACTCCAGCCAGAGCGCGCGGCCTGAACCCGCAGCAGTGAAAGCCCGCGCGGAAAGAGAAACCGGGCTTTTCGCAAGCCTAGCAGCCGCAGAATTTATTTATAGGAGGATTGCATGGCCGCCGCCGCTGCGCCACCGCCCGCTACGCCTGAGTTCCTTTGGAGGCAGTATCAACTTCACGTAGAGCTGTATAAGCACTACCTCGAACTGGTCCTGAAGTTCAACGTTTTTATTACGCAGTGACAGGTGCGGTCCTATCGTTCTACTTCTCGAACACAGCGAACCTGGGGGTACCGCGTCACCTCCTCCTCGTGTTTCCTATCATAATCAGCCTAGGATTCGGCTCATTTTTCATCTACGCCGCTTCCCTAGTGGGGGTATCCCGTGCTGACATAATCGCACTGGGTCAGGCTCTGGGATTTCTGACTTTTCCGGAGATACGAGTGTTGGCGGTTCTCCTCAGAATAAGCGGCGGCATGTTCATCTTTGTAGCTTTGTGCATAAGCGCGCTTTTCTGTAGCGCGATACACGCGGCCTAAGCGGCCTCGAACGCAACGCGCCGCGTGGCGCATTTCTCAGATCCTTTGCGAGAGGCCGGGATTTTTGCAGGATCCGTCAGCGTCGTAAATTGGCCTCACGTGTCTCCGGGCCCAAAGGCGCCGACCAGCAGCCGACCACTCTTCCCGCACCGGCTTTTTCCACACCCTCCCTGTGACATCTGACCTTGCACCCCCTCCCTAAACTAGTAGTAGTATGCTTCGTCGCAAAACAACCCTTCCCGAATACCTCTCCACGCTGAACCCTGCCGAACTAGCCATAGCCAAGTCCCACCTTCTCAATATTTTCCGCGCAAACCCTTGGCTATCAAGATTTTACGCAGACTGCTTCCAGATCATCGACTCCAACCCAAACCAAATCAATAATTTACCAACTCGATCTGAAAAAATTTCTGATCTGAATCTGAAAGGTGCAAGCCCCATGCCGCTCAACCCGAACATCCGCATCTGCACGCACATCAAGGTCAACGGAGTCCCCTGCGGCTCCCCCGCCCTGCGCGGAGAAGTCTTCTGCTATTTCCATCAGCGCATGATCCGCGGCGTGCGCACTCCCACTCAATCGCGTCTTCACCCCATCGCCCTCATCGAAAATGAAGAAGGCATCCAGGCCTCGCTCATGGAGGTCATCAATGCCCTGGTTCGGAACACCATCGATTTCCGCCGCGCCCAACTAATCCTGCGCGCCCTTCACATCGCCGTAAAAAATTCTCCTCGCGTCCACTTCGATATCTTCAAGAAAGAAATGATCCAGGAAGTTCCCGACTATCCCGCCGTCGTCGCGCAAAAACCCACGTCGCCCGCAATTTCACAGGCCGGCGCTCTAGCGCGCATCCCGCGCCCCAAGCCAATCAGCATCACTTGTCCCCGGCCGCCTATCGTCGCCGCCGCGCCAGCCCCCGCTCGCCCCAAGCCGCCCGCCGCGGCCAGGCCCGCGCCCACCGTCCGCCACACCGCGCGCCGGCGCTCAGGATGACGCGTGGGATCAAAACGGGTCAGGAGGCTCACAATGCTTCGGCTATAATGTTCTGTAACGTTGGTTGGGTTTTCACGCCTCGTTCCCCTGCAAGTGCCAGAGGAAAGATTCAGCCCCCGTTATAAACCTCCAGCCCAAGGAGTCCGCATGGCGATCGAGAAGTCGGAAAGCATCTGGCACAATGGCAAGCTCATCCCCTGGGATGAGGCGACGATTCACGTGATGTCGCACGTGATCCACTATGGCTCCTCGGTGTTCGAGGGGATCCGCTGCTACGCGCCGCCTTCGGGACCCGCGATTTTCCGCGCGACCGAGCACATTCAGCGCCTACTCGATTCCGCCAAAGTTTATCGCATCGATGTCGACTATACCCGCGAGCAATTGGTGAAGGCCATGCTCGAAACCGTGGGCAGCAACGGGGCATGGCCGTGCTATGTGCGGCCGATCGTTCTCCGCGGCTATGGCGAGGCGGGAGTGAATCCCTTCAACTCCCCGACCGAGGTTTACATCATTAATTATCCGTGGGGAAAATATCTGGGCGGCGAGAACGAAGGTTGCGACGCCTGCGTTTCGTCGTGGACGCGCCTGGCGCCGAACACTCTGCCGGCGATGGCCAAGGCGGGCGCGAATTACATGAACTCGCAGCTGATCAAGATGGAAGCCATCGTCAACGGCTATGCCGAGGGCATTGCGCTCGATGTGACCGGGTTTGTGAGTGAAGGCTCGGGCGAGAACGTGTTCCTGGTGCATCGCGAGAAGCTGATCACGGCGCCGCTGGGCAACTCGGTGCTGCCCGGCATCACCCGAGATTCGGTGCTGCAGATCGCGCGCGACCTGGGTATTCCAATTGTTGAGCAGATGATTCCGCGCGAGATGCTCTATATCGCCGACGAAGCCTTCTTCACCGGAACGGCTGCGGAGGTCACTCCGATTCGTTCGGTGGATAAGATCAAGGTGGGCAAGGGCGGAATTGGCCCGATCACCAAGGCGATCCAGAAAGAGTTCTACGCCATCGTGCACGGCGAGAAAACCGACCGCCACGGATGGCTCACGCCGGTGCCGGTGCGCAGCAAGCAGCCGGTCGGGGTATAATCCGTTCGCACAGCAGTCAGGCCGAGGGGCGCACACCGCGCCCCTTTCGGCTTGTTAGATCAAGAAAAACATAACACCCTCACAAGGAGACAAGAATGTCTGACCAGCAAGGTTTAACTCCTGAATTTGCCCTCGGCTTTCGAGCGGTCATGCTTGATGGCGTCACTCGTGAACTGGAACTCACCAAGAAAGTTCTCGCCGCAATTCCCGACGCAAAATCCGACTATCGGCCTGATCCCAGCGCTCGTACCGCGTGGGAGCTGGCGTGGCACATCGCCAACACTGACGTACAGTTTCTCGACGGAATTGCCGGCCTCAAGTTCCTTATGGAATCGCCCTCTGAGGCCGACAAGCCCAAGAATATCGCCGACCTCGTCACCTGGTACGACAAGAACATGCAGCGTGGATTGGCAGGAGTGCAGGCACTCTCAGCAGAGCAATTGCTTACGCCGGTGGATTTCCTTGGCGCTTTCAATATGCCAGCGGTTTTCTATCTCACCTTTCTGAACAATCACTGCATTCATCACCGCGGCCAGCTGGCCACGTACCTGCGTCCGATGGGGTCGAAAGTGCCGTCGATTTACGGAGGCAGCCACGACGAACCGTACCAACCGCAAAGCAACGCCGCCTGATCCGCAAAAATTAAGAAGCCGCCCCCGCAAGGGCGGCTTCTTCTGTTCCAAGAGTTCGCCCCTGCGGCGCTCTCATCTGCGCTGCAATCCGGGCTTCTCATTTCCCGCACCAGACCAACTCAACCGGGTACTTCTTGAATGCGCGATCGGAGGTCAGGATCACCATTTCCTCCTCCAAAGCCTGGGCGATGATCAGCCGATCGAAGGGATCCTGATGGTGCGGGGGCAGGTCGTAGACCTTGACCGCATGAAGGTGAGTAACCGGAAGCGGGCGCAGCCCCTGTTTCGCTATGAACGCGGGTATGCACTGCGCGGGAGGGGCCGGAAGATGCAGTTTCCCGAGACCGGCCTTGATGCTTAGTTCCCAAGCGGTTGCTGCCGAAAAGTAAATTTCCTCACGCCCGTTCTCCAGAATCTCGCGGCACGCCTCATTGATCTTCCCAACGGAATCAATGCTCCACAGCCAAACCATGCTATCGAGCAGGTACCTCATTTGCGTCGCCGTGGCTTCTTGGACTTGGCGTCGGGTTTCGGGATTTTGCCGCCGTAAAAGGCGGCCAGCAAATCAGCGGGCAGAGGAGCGTCGAAATCGTCGGCAACCCACACTTGGCCGCGGGCGAAACCCAGCGGACGTTTTGCGCTTGGTTCTACCGCCACCAGGCGTGCCACCGGGACGCCGGAGCGCGCGATGGTGACTTCCTCGCCCGCCGCGACTCGCTGCAGCAGGCGGGAAAGATGAGTCTTGGCCTCATGGATGTTGACTTCCATGAGGCCAGACTAGACTAAGTCCGTGGACTAAGTCAACTGCGCCAATGCGATTGTGAGACTATTCGGCGCTTTCCGGGACGGCTGCGGCGGCCGCATCGAATCCGATCCTGCTATGCGTTCCGTCGCAGAATGGCTTGTTGGTGGAGGCGCCACAACGGCAGAGGGCAATTTTTTCTCCCGCCTCAATCTTGTTGCCGCTGGCATCCAGAAGAGTGACCTTTCCGGCGACCAGGTATGGACCTTTGGGCAGAATTTGAATGGTTGGGTCTGACATGTTTTTCTCCTTTGAGATTCATTTAACGTGAAATTGAAATAATTTTTTCCAGCGCGGCGCTTACTTCCGGCGCGCGTCAAGACTCCAGGGTCCGGAACCGAATTGCGAGATGAGGAGCGCACCGCCCAGCATGGAAACGTTCTTCATAAACATGGCGAACTGCACCTGGTACATCATGGGATCGGACACGACCCAGAACCTGTGCATCATCGGCGTAACGCCAACCAGAAACAGAACGATCAGCCACGCTCCGAGCTTGGCTCGGTAGCCAAGCAGGATAGAAAGGCCGCCGAGCAGAGCGATCACCCCCGAGACAGGAACGGCGATCGACGCCAAGGGCACGCCCTGCGACGCAGCATACGCGATGGTCTGACTCAAGAAGTGACGAGGGCCCGACATTAAGAAGATCACAACAAACAGGAAGCGGCCTAAAAGGATGATAGGGCCTGTTCCTGTTGACGGAACAGATAGTACTTGTGATCGGGGGAAGACGGTTGAACTGGGAGCTGACATCGTTGGTTCTCCTTTTGCGGGTTAGCAATGTGATGCAAGAATCTGCGAACAGCAAACAACAACTGGTTTGTTTCTTCGCCACAGCGTTCGTGCCACGAACTGGATTCAGGCATGCAGTTCTGATGCGGCTGTGGATCTATTCGTTGCGGCTGCCGCCTGCTGGAGTTGCTCGAAAGCCGCGGCGCGTGAAGGCTCCGCCAGCTCTCCGGGCTTCTGATTCTCGGCATGGATAAAGGTCACGTCGGTCAATCCAATGAATCCGAGGATGTGCCGCAGATAAGGCTCCTGGTGGTCGTACTGAGCGGTTGGCGTGCCCGGGCGAAAAGATCCGCCGCGCGACGTGAGAACTACTACCTTCTTTCCCTTCAGCACGCCGTCTGGTCCGTTCACGCCGTAAAGAACCGTCCGGCCGATGCGCACAATCTGATCGATCCAGGCTTTCAAGGGAGCGGAAACCGTCAGGTTGTACATGGGCGCGCCGATCACGATCGTGTCCGCAGCCAGCAGCTCGTCCACCAGCGCGTCGGAAATGGAAAGAGTTTCCCGCTGCGCCGGAGTCAGTTTCGCAAGATCTGAATGGGCGGCAAGCATCCACTCGTCGGTAATAGGCGGGAAGTAAGTTGTTGCCAAGTCGCGCTCAGTTACTTCTCCCGCGGGGTTTTGCTTTTTCCAAGTCTCGACAAACCTCTGGGTGAGCTGGCGCGAAACGGAGTTTCTCCGGGCGCTGGAATCAATGCGAAGTAGTTTCATGGGACTCTGATCCTCCGGCTTTCAGAGTGGTTAGATAGGGCGCCTTGCCGGTTGGTTACAATAAATAACCGTTGGCTCTTTACATAGCAGGTACTATAGAGTAACTTAGTAATAATATGACTCCAAGACGATCGGCTCAATCCCCGTCCCCCTGCGCGATCGGCGGGCTGCTCGAGTTGCTGGCCCGGCCCTGGACGCTGCATATTCTGTGGGCGCTCAGCCACAACGGTCCCATGCGCTTTGGTGTGCTGCGGCGGCAAGTGGAGGGAATTTCCTCGCGCGTGCTGACGGAACGGCTTCGTACTTTGGAGGGCACGGGATTTGTCTTCCGGCACTATGAGCAGACCATTCCTCCGGCCGTGACTTACGGCATTACCGAGCGCATGAAGGACATTGAGAAGGTGCTGGCTCAGCTCGAAGGGCTGTCTCGAAAGTGGCGGGGCGAGGGAACGGCGGTGGGCACCGGACGAGGGACTCCGGCGAGGACAGGCGCTAACGCGTAGAAGGACATTCGCGAAGATGGAACTGGATCAATCGGCGCTATGCATGATTCCGTCAACTGTCGTTGGGTAGAGCCTTTCGTCCCCGTATACGGCTGCCAATTGCAGGGGTACAATCCAGGATCAATGCTGCGGGGCGGCAAGGGAATGCGTCATGATGAAAACTGCCTTATCGAGAATGACCTTTACGGTGGTGATCCTTGCCGCAACGGCAATTGCTTCACCTGCACAAGTATTCAACACGCTCGTGAATTTCAACATTTCGAATGATGATGGCGGCACGGGTTTCATGTCATTCGTCCAAGGTCGGGATGGTCAGCTTTATGGCACGGCCGGAGGCGGAGCCAATTCGCAGGGAGCGATTTTTGAAGTCACTTTAGGAGGAGTTCTGGCGAATCTGTACAATTTCTCAGGGCAACCGAACGATGGAAGCTATCCGGACTCTGGCCTTGTCATCGGCAATGACGGAAACTTCTATGGAACGACTTCCAATGGCGGGACCGACGACTTCGGCACCGTTTTCAAGATGCCTTCCTCCACCGGCGTCCTGACGACACTTTACAGCTTTCTTTGCACGACCGTTTGCGAGCAGGGATCGGAGCCTATTGCGCCCTTAGTTCTAGCCGCTAACGGGGCTTTTTACGGGACGACGAGTCAAGCCGGAGCCAACGGCGATGCGGGAACGATCTTTAGGATCAGCAGCGACGGCAACGGCACGCTGACAACGCTCTACAACTTCTGCGCGAAAGCAAACTGCGCCGACGGCAACGAGCCTTATGCAGCGCTGCTGCAGGCCGCCGATGCGAATCTCTACGGGACGACTTATGCGGGCGGAGTCAAGAACAACGGTACGGTTTTTAGAATTACTCCGTCGGGCACACTGACCACTCTGCACCGCTTCGTCGGCAGTGATGGCGCTGAACCTACTGGAGCGCTGATTCAAGCCAGCGATGGCAACCTCTACGGCACGACGACCCAAGGGGGAGCTTATGGACATGGCGGAGTTTTCAGCCTCAATCAAAGCGGCGCGTTCACGCTGCTGCACAGCTTTTGTGCCCAAGCTGGCTGCGCCGATGGAAACGAACCTCAATCAGGTTTGATTCAGGCGACTGACGGGAATCTTTACGGAACCACGTTCCAAGGCGGCGTTTATGGTTATGGCACCGTATTCAGTCTCAACCCAAGCGGCACCTTCACAATCATCCACAGCTTTGATCTTCACACCGACGGTGCGCAACTTGGTGGAGCACTCCTTCAAGACACGAACGGGACCTTTTACGGAACTACGTCCGCAGGCGGAGCTGGCAATAGCGGCACGATCTTCAGCATCGACATGGGCCTTGGCCCATTCGTCGCCATTCTTCGCGCGTCAGGTAAGATCGGAAAGACTGGCGACGTTCTCGGACAAGGATTCACCGGGACGACCAGCGTTGCCATTAACGGAATCCCGGTAAGCTTTCATGTCGTATCGGACACGTACCTGACGGTCACAGTTCCCGCAGGCGCAACCACCGGCTACGTCACTGTGACCACGCCTAGCGGCACGCTGACCAGCAATGTTCCCTTTCAAGTGTTCCCGTGAGTGCGGGAGGCGCGCACGAAGCTGCCATTCAGGATGTCCTCTCAGTTTGCGTAACATCGCCACAGCACTCATTGACTGAGCTGTGAGCGCTATCGCCTGATTTTCATCAATAACCGGACAACTTCGACAGCAAAGCCGCCCGGAGAGGCGGCTTTGGGTTCTTCCATTCTCAGTAACCGACGCGTCACTTCCCCAGAAACGCCACGTTGCTGGAAACCGTACCGCTCGGTGTGGTTACTTCGATCATGCCCGCGGACGCGCCCGCCGGCACTGCAGCCTCGATGTAAGTATCGGAGACGACCTTGAACTTCGCAGACGTGCCATTAAACGTAACGCTGGTCGCGCCCGTCAGATTGTTTCCCAGGATGGTGATGACCTGCCCGGCTGTGCCAAAGTTGGGTCTTGCTGCCACAAACGGGCCAAGGCCCGTTGAAAGGCTATACACGGTGCCACCGGACCCGGTTCCGCCTCCGACCGTTGTCCCGTAGAAGGTTCCGTTGGTGGCCTGCATAAGGGCTCCAGCTCCATCGCCATCCGAGCAATTGGTTTGGGAGCAAAACAGATAGAGTGTCGCGAATGCGCCCGTGGGCGCCACTCCGAACACCGAGCCGGCATAATAGGTATTGCCCGCCTCGTACGTGGTGCCGTAGAAGTTCCCGTCGCTGCCCTGCACAAGCCCGGCGAGTGGAGAATCTCCGGTCGCGCAGCCCTGCTCACAAAAGTTGTGGATGACGGTCAGATCGCCCTGAAGCGTGAGTTTAAAGACTGTGCCGTGGTATGCGGTTCCGGCTGCCCCCGTGGTGCCGTATAGGTTTCCGTCACCACCCTCGATCATCGCATTGGGTAGACCATGGACGAAGCTGTACAGGGTCGCAAACTTTCCCGCTGGAGTTATCTCAAAAATAACGCCGCCATTGTGGGCCCCTCCAAACTGGGTTGAGCCGTACAAGTTTCCGTCACTGGCCTGCATCAGGGCGCCGGGAAAACCGCCGTCTGGACAACCGGTTTTAGCGCAAAAACTGTAGAGCGTAGTGAGCTTGCCTGCTGCATTGATTTCGAAGACGGTGCCGTTGTTGTAAGCTCCGCCAAGCGCCGTGGTCCCATAAAGATTTCCGTTGACGCCTACCACCAGCGCCTGGGGCTCCTCGCCGTCAGAACAAGCGGTTTGGGAGCAAAAGGTGTAGAGAGTAGTCAGTACGCCGCTCGGAGTCATCTCAAAAATCGTGCCGAAACCATAACCCTCGGGACCCCGGTTCGCGCCGCCGAGGAATGTCACGCCGTAGAAGTTTCCGTTGGGCGCCTGAAGCAAACTTACCGGGTCTTGGCCATCGGCGCAGTTAGATTGAGAGCAAAAACTGTAAAGTGTGGTCAACTCGCCCGCTGGAGTTATTTTGAAGAACGTACCGCAGTCGGTGCCGGAACTATAGCGGCAGCTGGTCGGAGTTCCCCCGTAGTACGTAACCCCATAGAGGTTCCCGTCGGTGGCCTGGACGAGCGGGACGCCTGGGGTGGGCCAGTCCCCGTCAGTTCCATTGAAATTCACCAGTGTCGTGAGGGTTTGTGAAGACGCCGCGATGGTCGTCGCGGCACAAAATACGGAGGCGATGAAAAACATTTTCGAGAAACTAAGTTTCCTCACATTGCCACCTTTCTGGTTCATGCCGACGGGAAAGTGAACAACACGCAAGTTCGTAGGTGCGCAATTGCAACACTTCCACGCGGGGGACTAGCGAGTTGCATTACTGGAACTCACGTGAAAAACAGGGATAGGGCGTTCGGAGAAACGCGCCGGGGGATGGGCGCCGCCGAACGCCGTAATTATCGTCTCGGTCATACTTCCTGTCAACCCTCGAAGTACCGCCATTACACTCGTTGACGCCTGCGTGGGGTGCTGAGTGTAATCGCCTGATTACAACACTTTGAGAAGACTCGCCCGTTCTTCGTGGGACACGGTTGACATGCAAAGGCAGCCTGCACATAATGTTAAGCCATTCGCAGTTGCTTCCTCCCCTAAGTGCGAGTTGTCCTTATCTTCGCGACAACCCGCAACTTCAGTTCGTCACACAGCGAAGACGACGATGACGTCGCAACCCGAGGGCTGGGCCCACCCGGCTTCGGGCTGAAGCCGTAAACAGATTCTTGTGGAGGAAGCATGAGTCAGTGTCGATTTACAACGATCGCATGCACGCTCGCGCTGTTCTGCGTATCCGCCGTGAATACATCTGCACAGGTTTTCGCCAGAATGGCCAGCTTTGGCGGAGCCAGCGGCGACCAACCCCTGTATTCATCGGTGGTCCAGGGAACGGATGCCAATTACTACGGAACAACTTACTTCGGTGGCACAGTGGGCGGCTGCGGAGATGGCTATCCCTGCGGAAACATCTTCCGAATGACACCCGGCGGCCTGCTGACCAATCTCTACAGCTTCTGCTCGCTGCCAAGCTGCGCAGACGGGGAATGGCCGAGCGAGGGTCTGACTGTGGGTAGCAATGGAAATCTTTACGGAACCACGTCCGCCGGTGGAGCGAATGGCGGGGGAACGATCTTTGAAATCACACTCGCAGGAAACTTGACTACTCTTTACAACTTTTGCTCCCAGGGCACCTGCGCCGACGGCAGTGCACCGCGATCGGTTTTGTTGCTGGCAAGCAATGGGAGCTTTTACGGTACGACGTCTCGCGGCGGTACGGGCAGCGGAGGCACGGTGTTTGAGATCACGCCAACTGGCCACTTCAGCACTGTATACCGTTTCTGCTCCCTGAAGAACTGCGCCGACGGATCAGGGCCGGTGGCCGGGGTGATCCAGGGCACGGACGGCAACTTTTATGGGACCACGTCATTTGGTGGCCACAGTGGAACTCTTGACTTTGGTACGGTTTTCAAGCTCACGCCGACCGGCACACTCACCACGCTGTATGAGTTCTGCTCGCAATCCTTGTGCACCGACGGTGCGGACCCGCAGGCTCCGCTGGTGCAGGCCTCGAACGGGAACCTGTACGGTACGACGCTGGTCGGAGGGCCCTCCACCGAATGTCGCCAACCCGGTTGCGGAGTCGCGTTTGAAATTACAACGACCGGCACGTATACGAAGCTCCACGATTTTTGCTCGGAGCCGAATTGCGCCGACGGCGGACAACCGTACGCGGGAATGGTGCAGGCGACGGATGGAAACCTCTACGGCACAACGCACCTGAGCCGCGAGGAGAGCGTGATCTACCAGATCACGCCTTCGGGAGCGTTCACCAAGGTCCACACCTTTTGCGGTAACCAGAGTTGCCCATATGGCGACGCTCCGTACGCCGGGCTGTTCCAGTCGACGAACGGAGTACTGTATGGAACCGCAAACGCCGGCGGCACCAGCAAGACGTGTACGAACTGCGGCGTCATTTATGCCTGGGATTTGGACCTGCCCGTGTTTGTGCAGGCCGTGCCCGCGACGGGTCAGGTTGGGCAGGCTATCCTGATTCTGGGTAAGCAGTTTACGAACGCATCCAGCGTGACATTCAATGGCACGCCGGCACCGTTCACTGTCCTGTCGGATACATATCTGAAGGCGCAAGTTCCGGCGGGCGCGACTACAGGAACGATCGTGGTTGTCTCACCCTACGGAACGTTTACGGAGAATGTGCCGTGCTAGTTGTTGCCATAGTCGCAAGTGAGATGTGAAGCGAGACGGCGGCGGTCCGTCGCCGTCTCGCTTCCAAAGACGGCAATGAGGATCTAGTCTCCGCGATAAGTTCACAGGCTGCGAAGTCCGATCTAGTTCTTAACTGTTGCAACATCGCCATAGCGCTCATTGACTGAACCGTGAGCGCTATCGCCTGATTACGCCAGCGATAGAGAACGGCTGACTTCGCTAGATTAGCTCCGCAAAGAGATCCGTCACTGCGCTGCATAAGAGTCTGTGCTGTCTTGAAGATCGACGGCCCAATGGACTTCCAGCTTCTATTCGGTTGGGGGTTTGATGAAGTAGAGTTGTTTTGCCTTGGAGAGCAACTTGCGCCCGCTCTCCAGCAGACCGTCGACTTCTTTGGTCATGCTCTGGTTCAGGAGGGACTGACCAAAGTGGTCTCCGGTGGGGCCGGAGCGAAGACCAAAGAGTTGTTTCCTCTGATGTGTAGTCGCCGCTCGTTCCATATGGGTGGGAACAGCGCTCGGGTAGTTCTTCATCCAAAAATGGCCGTAGGTGTAGATCAGTGACTTGCGCACATGCGCGCTCAAGTTGTCCAAGCACATATGAAAGATGTGGGGATTGAACAGCACTGCATCTCCCGCTTTGGGTACAATCTTCTTGATTAACGGAGAATCCTGGCGGTAGTTGATTCTGGGTCTCGGGGTGCCAATCGAATAGCGATGACTGCCGGGAATGAATGCGAGGCAGCCCTGCTCGGGAGTCAGATCTTCCGGATAAAAGTGGATCTTGGCCATGAAACGGGGGTTCTGCCCAGGATCGATTCCTCCGACCCCATCCAGGTCGGAGTGCCACGGAGGTACGAATGTCGAGGCCGGACGAAATAATCGGGCATGAGCGATTATGAGTTGAATATCGTACCCGAGGATTTCAACCAACAACGGGAACACCGCGGGCAAGTCGACGAGGTCGACAAAGACGTCGTCCTCATCCAGGATCCGGGGGATATTGAACGAAGGCATTGCTGCCTCCCCGGCCGCAAGCCACTTTTCGCTGTGCTTCGCGATTGCGCGGTCAAACGCCGCGTTTAGTCTTGCCAGGAACGCAGGTTCGAGAACTCCCGGAAGGTGAACGAACCCTTGGGTCTCGTAACTGAGAAGTGGCTCCAATTTTTCCATGCGCGAAGTGCTGGCCAAATATTCTAACCGGGCACCCAGCAAATAGTTGCGCTGATTCTATCTCCGAATGTTGTCCAAAGTAACTGTTTAAACGGATACTCCGGCGCCAGGTAAAGCGTGTTGGCACTCAAAACCAGAGTTTTCGCGTGCTTTGGAAGCTAACCGCTTCCTAGCGCCATTTAGGGGATGCTCTGGCTCCCGACCCTAAGGTGCTGTCCACTTGCCAGAGCGGGACCGTTACCTAGGTCATCTTGGGGAAGGTGACGATTCGGTTCATCATAGGCAGAGATTGGAGGCAAGCCGCCTCCCAGGAAAACGTCTGCGATGAATATTGATGATCTGCTGCGGATTGCCACGGAACGCAAAGCTTCGGACTTGCATTTGAAGGTGGGAAACTATCCTCACCTGCGCATTGATGGCGAACTGGCGCCGTTGACTGACCACCCGCGCGTAACTGCCGAAGACATGCTCAACATGGCGTTCAGCATGATGTCGGCACGGCAGAAGCAGAAGTTCAAAGAGACCACGGAAATCGACATGGCCTACGGCGTGGCCGGTCTGGGGCGGTTCCGTGTGAACATCTTCCAGCAGCGCGGAAATGTGGGGCTGGTGCTGCGCGTCATTCCCACCAAGATTCGCGCGCTCGATGAGTTGTTTCTGCCGAAAGTGGTGGAGCAGATTTGCGAAATGCCGCGCGGGCTGGTGCTGGTGACGGGTGTAACCGGCTCCGGTAAATCGACCACGCTGGCGGCGATGGTGGATCGGGTGAACTCCAGCCGCGCCGAACATATCATCACCATCGAAGATCCAATCGAATTTCTGCATCGTGACAAGAAAGGCTACGTGAACCAGCGCGAGATCGGCGTGGATACGCCTTCCTTCAGCGCGGCCTTGCGCGCTTCTCTCCGTCAGGATCCCGACGTGATCCTGGTCGGCGAAATGCGAGACTTGGAAACGATATCGACTGCGCTGCACGCGGCAGAAACCGGCCACATGGTTTTCTCCACACTGCACACGCTGGACGCGGTGGAAACGGTGAACCGCATCATCTCCATTTTTCCGCCGCCCGAGCAGAAGCAGATTCGGCTGCAGTTGGCGGCGGTGCTGCGGGCGATTGTAAGCCAGAGGTTAGTACGGCGCTGCGATACCGATGGGCGCGTGCCTGCGGTTGAGGTGATGATTAATACGGCGTTCATCCGGGAATGCGTTCTGGTGCCGGAGAAAACGCGCTCCATTCGCGATGCAATTGCGGCCGGTACCTCGCAATACGGGATGCAGACGTTTGACCAGTCGCTGTGGGATCTGTTCCAGGCGGGGCTGGTGAACTACGAAACCGCGCTGGAAAACGCTTCCAACGCCGACGACTTCAAGCTGCGCATGCAGGGCATAGCTTCGACGGCCGACATCTCACGGCAGTCGATGCAGTCTGCCGGGTTTGGCGGACGGTAAAAAGCCAGCTTTCGGGGGACACCGCTCCTCGATTTTTTTCACTGCTTGCATCAAAAGGATTATCGTTAGCGGGTATGGCATTTCCGCGTCCCAAGAGAAAGTTCTATTCCGAAGATGAGTTGTACGAATATGCCGTGGGCGCGCTGGCGCGGCGCATGCGGACGGTGGCGGAGCTGAAGCGATTATTTCGCGCGCGAGTAGAAGAGCCCGAGTCCGAGTATGGACGGACGCTGATCGAGTTAGTGATCCGGCGACTGAAGGATCGCGGCTACTTGAATGACTCGCAATATGCCGCCTACTTCTCTTCCCTGCGGCGGGATAATCAGAAATTTGGACGCATGCGCGTGGTTACTGACTTGAAGGCAAAGGGCATGCACAGTGACGTGATCGACAAGGCTGTGGACGCGGCTTTTGAAGGCATAAGCGAAGAAAAACAGGCTCGCGAATATCTGCGGAAGAAGCGCCTGGTGAAGCCGAAAGACCAGAAGCAGGCGGCGCGCATCTTCCGACAACTGGCTCGGGGAGGGTTCGGCACCAAGACTATCTTCTCCATTTTGAAGCACTGGGATGTGGATGAGGAAATTTTGACCGACTTGGAGAGCGAAAGCGCATGAACGCGGCTCTTCGAGATAGAAAGCGAGACTGTCCCCGGAAGGTTTTGGAGCGTCCTAGCAGCGAACCGCACTTGGCGAGAGGCTTGTCCATCTTGCATACTCCAAGTCCGAACTCCACTCACCGTTTCTCAGGAGGATTTATGAAGTTCAATTTGAAAGTGATTCTCGCAGCCGTATTGCTGAGTGCAGTGCCGGTCGCGCTGGCGCAGGACGTTGGCTCCGATGTGAAGAAGACCGCCAAGGACACCGGCACTGAAACCAAGAAAGTTGCCAAGAAGACCGGCAATGCCACCGAAAAAGCCGGCGATAAAACGAGCGATGCCACGAAGACCGCCGCCGACAAAACAGGACACGCCACCAAGACTGCGGCCAAAACCACTGGCAAGGATACAGAGAAAGCCGCTGACAAAACCGGAGATGCCACCAAAACCGCGGCCAAGAAAACCGGCAGTGGCGTGAAAAAAGGCACGAAGGCCACCGGACAGGAGATGAAGAAAGCCGGAGACAAGACCGAAGACACGGTGAAGTAATCGCGCCTGTGAAATTCATGCAGTGAGGGCCGCGCGACCTTGCGACGCGGCCCTTCTCTTTGTAATTCGTTTTGCGTTTGTCCCTCCGGGACCTCTGTGTCCTCTGTGGTTTTCATTTAGAATTGCCTTTCGTGTTTACCCAAATGATGACTGGTTCTGAAATCCGCCGCAAGTTTCTCGACTTCTTTGTGCAGAAGGGGCATAAGGAGGTACATTCGTCGTCGCTGGTGCCGGCGAATGATCCCACACTGCTGTTTACCAATGCCGGGATGAACCAGTTCAAAGACGTTTTTCTGGGACTGGAAAAGCGGGACTACAACAAGGCCACCTCTTCGCAGAAGTGCGTGCGCGCCGGCGGCAAGCACAACGATCTGGAGAATGTGGGTTTCACCAACCGGCATCATACGTTCTTTGAGATGCTGGGGAATTTTTCGTTTGGCGATTATTACAAAGAGGAAGCAATCAGCTTCGCGTGGGAGTTGCTGACTTCCCCTCAATGGTTCAACATTCCCGCAAACAAGCTTTACGTCACGATCTTCGGCGGCGCTCGAATGGAGCCGAATAATGAAATCGGCTTGGACTTTTTGGCACGGCAGTCGTGGGAGAAGGTTGGAGTTCCGAGTGAGCGCGTCATCCCTCTTTCTGGCGAGAAAGGCCTCAAGGAAAACTTCTGGCAGATGGGCGACACCGGCCCCTGCGGTCCCTGCAGCGAGATTCATTACGACATGGGTAGGTGGGCAAGTGACAACGCTCGACCAGAGTGCATTGCTGGGACATGTGAGTTCCCCTGTGACTGCGGACGCTATGTCGAAATCTGGAATCTGGTCTTCATGCAGTTTGATCGAGATGCCAGCGGCATACTCAACCCTCTACCTAGACCGTCGATCGATACGGGCGCAGGGTTAGAGCGGCTAGCTGCCGTGATGGTCAATCTCGAAGACTCCACAAAGGTCTCAAACTACGAGACGGACCTGTTCACGCCGTTGCTTGATCGCGCTGCCGAATTGACAGTGACCAAATACTTAAGGTCGCCGCATGACCTCATACTGGCTGGCCAAGAACAAGCTCGACGGCATAACGCGTCTCTGCACGTGATCGCCGACCACTCGCGTGCAGCCACATTCTTGATTTCGGATGGAGTGTTGCCCTCGAACGAAGGCCGGGGGTACGTACTGCGCAAGATCATTCGCCGCGCAATCACACACGGACGACTGCTGGGCCAACAACAACCTTTCCTGCACAAGATGGTTTTTGCTGTTCGTGACCTCATGGAGGACGCATATCCCGAACTGCAAGAAAGCGCTGAGCGCGTATCTAGAGCGCTCCTGGCCGAAGAAACTCTATTCGCCCGCACGCTCAAGTTCGGCCTTGAGGAGTTAACGAGTGAGCTTTCGCACCAACTAAAGGTCTGGGGAGAAAACCTGCGTCATGTGGCTAGGAGTAACAATGACGATGAGTTCCTCAATATGCTCGACTCCGGGCGCGACGTCCTGGATACTGCTCGGCGGGCCACCGCGTTGATGCGAAGCGTCGGCGTGATCCCGATTTTCCATGGCAGTGTGGCTTTTCCCCTTTACGATACATTTGGCGTTCCGCTTGACTTCATCCAAGACACCCTACGCGACATAGGGTTCGAGTTTGAACTAGATAGCTTTAATCAATTGCTCGACGCCCAGAGACAACGCGCCCGCGCCTCTTGGAAAGGCGCAGCCAAGCAAGGAGCAAATCCAACCTACCAGGCAATTGCGGCAGGAAGGTACATCGTTCCGCTGAAGGATGGCGGCGGAAGGCTTCTGTTGAGTCCTGCCATCGGGCAATCTGTATTCGAGGGATACGCCAAGACTCGCTCGGACGGCTGTGAAGTGCTGGCCATCATCCACAATGGGCAGGGGGCGCGGGAACTCAAGGCTGGCGAGTCGGGCGAGGTCATTCTTGATCACACGCCGTTCTATGCTGAATCCGGTGGGCAGGTGGGCGACCGGGGATGGTTTTATTCGGACGATCACAATACTGTCGTTGCTGACGTTACGGGATGCTATTCGCCGATTCAGGGGGTGCGGGCGCATCAGGTTGTCGCCAAACAGGCGCTGCGCGTGGGCGATCGAGTCGATGCTGTCGTGAATGCTGACGTTCGTCAGTCGACCATGCGGAATCATACGGCTACGCATCTGTTGCATGCTGGGTTGCGTGAGGTTTTGGGGAAGCATGTGAAGCAGGCGGGGTCGCTGGTGGCGCCGGGTCATTTGCGCTTTGATTTTTCGCACTTCACCGCCGTGGAAGACGAAGAGTTGCAGGATATTGAGGACATTATTAATAAGGAAGTGCTGCGCAACCAGATCGTTGAGACCATTACGGACGTTCCCATTGATGAAGCGATCAGCCAATATCACGCCATGGCGCTGTTCGGAGAAAAGTATGGCGACAAGGTGCGCGTGGTGCGGATTGGCGATTTCTCGACCGAGCTTTGCGGCGGCACGCATACGGGCGCGACCGGCGAGATTGGACTGATCAAGATTCTGAAGGAAGGCAGCGTGTCGTCGGGCGTGCGGCGCGTCGAGGCAGTTACCGGCGAAGGATCGTTAGCGCACTTCCGCAAGGATCACGAGTTGGAAAAGGTGGTGTCAACATTCGTTAGTCCCACCTTTGCGCAAAAAGCGCGCAAAGATGGGGCACCCACTGCCGAGGAGGGTTTGGGGTCTCCCGCTGCGACACTGATAGCGGAGTTCGAAAAAAAGGAGGCCGAGATCAAGCGTCTTACGCGGGAACTGGATCAGGCGCGGATGAAATCGGCATCGTCGAGCACGGCGAATATTGGAGAGCAGATTAAGGATGTGAAGGGCGTGAAGGTGCTGGCGCATCGCGTGGATAATCTGGAGCGAGCGCAGTTGCGCACTCTGGTCGATCAACTGCGCGACAAAATCGGCTCAGGCGTCGTCGTGCTGGGCTCGGCATCGAATGGAAGCGTGTCGCTGATCGTGGGCGTCACCAAAGATTTGACCGGCCGGGTGCAGGCAGGAAAAGTGATTGGCCCGGTGGCGCAGAAAGTCGGCGGCAAGGGCGGAGGACGTCCCGACCTGGCCGAGGCCGGAGGAAAAGACGCAGCCGCGCTGGATGCCGCGCTGGACGGGGTTTACGCGGTGGTGGAGTCGCTGCTGTCATGAACTCGAGTGGCGCACCTCAACACGAGCGTCTGCGATTTATCAAGCACAAGGGCCATGCCATCTATGCCATCGACTTCACGCACTGCACGGCGAAGGAGTTGTTGTTGCTCCTCGAACAGGTCCGCACCGACATCTCGCGGCACGCTCCCGGATCTGTTCTTACCCTGGTGGAATTAGCGGGCGCGGAGATTGACAAGAAAGTGGCCACGCGAGTGAAGGAAGTTCTGGTGCTCGACCGTCCGTACGTGAAGCGCTCGGCGTGGGTGGGGACAGAGAGCCTGCCGCACATATTCTATGAGCACTTCAAGAACTTTTCGCAACGTGAGCTTCCCGTCTTCAAGACGCGGGAGGAAGCGATGGACTGGTTGGTGAAGGACTAGCTGGTTGCAGTAAGCTGTTGTCTCTGCAGTTGTCGAACCCCGGGAAAAAATGTCGAGCTTCGCTCGACGGACAGCTCCTTCGGCTTCGGTCAGGGCAGGCTTGGGCGGTGTCCCCACATATTTTTCGAGGAGGTATTCCATGGGCCAGCCACTCGATCCGCTCGATAAAATCTACACCTCGTTGAAAGTGGTGAAGCGCAAGCTGGCCGAGGACCGTGGCGGCCGCGGCTCCGGGGCTTGCAGCAGCGCCTGAAACCTTCGACGGCTCCTTCGCCGAGCAGCTCGATCAACTGGCTAACAGCCGCGAGTTGGCGCACGGCGTGAGACGGTCTGCGGCCGAAGCGCCCCCGGCACGGCCCATGGTGGTCACCGGCCATAGCCTGGGCTCAGCTCTGGCCACGCTGTTTGTCATGGAGAATGCCTCGAAGCACAAGTTTGACATCATTACGTCGTGCACGTTCGCTTCGCCGCGCGTGGGCACGCTGGAGTTCGCCCGGGCCTTCGATCTGTTGCCCATCAATTCATGGCGCATCGTGAATACGCTGGATGTGGTGCCGAAGCTTCCGCCGCATATTCCCGTGGTGCTGGAATACGATCACGTCGATACGGCGTATTCGTTCCAGTCCTTGGACTTCTCGAAGAACAGCCTGGTGTGCTGGCATGCGATGGAGACTTATCTGCATTGGCTGGATCCAACTTACGCTTTGAAAACCGGAATGTAAGCCTTGATCTGGCCGCTAAAAAGCCTAGTTGGCGGCACAACTGAAAGTCGCGCCCTTTCAAAACGGGATAGCACGCCAAGACTTTCGGCTCGCGGCTCCGCTTACGGCGCGAGCGGCTGGCGCAGCGCCTGATCGAAGAGCTCCAGAAGTTTTTGAAAAGCGCGCTCGGCCTGGGGCTGGTTGTAGACGGGGCTGTCGGAGGCGGTCCAACTGTGGTACGCATCCTTGTAGGTTTGGCTTTCGTACTTTCCGCCCCAGCGTTCGAGAGCCTGATCGAGCTTTGCAATGGCTTCTTCTGTCATGCTGCGGTCATTGGTGGCGTGGCCGAAATAAAGGCGCGCCTTGATCCGCGGCAGCACCAGATGCGGACTGGTTGGAGCATCGGTATATAGGCCTCCGCCGTGAAAAGACGCAACGGCGATAATTTTATCGGGCCGCGCAGCGGCGGCGTACATTGCCATTTTCCCGCTGAAACAGTGCCCCACAACGCCGATTACGCCCTGGCGCGTGCAATTCTGTGACGCCAGGAAGTCGATGTAGGTAGACGCGTCGCGCTCCATGGCCTCCGGCGTCAGCGGAGTGCTCAACTCTGCTATACGCTTTTTCATTGCCTCCGCATCCAGGGTTCGCAGGGAAGGCTGAAGCGGCGCGCGTCCGGTCCGATAAAAAACGTTGGGCATGAGCACGGCATATCCTTGTTTCGATAGGCGCGCAGCGGATTCGCGGTTGGCGGCGCGAATGCCTCCAATGTCGGTGAGGAAGAGAACGCCGGGCCATTTCCCATCGCCTTCGGGGCAGTAAAAAACGCTATCGCTGCTGCCCTCTTGCATCGGAATTTCAATTTCACGCTCTGCCATTGTCGGATTAGCTCCCTCTATCGGATTCGGTTGCTTCGAAAAATCGCGATACTGCTCTTGCGCTCGACTGCGGTGTTTCGATGTTGCGTGCTGCTTGCGGGATGCTAAATTCCACCCAAGTCTCGCTAACGCCTCAGCTTCTCCACTTCAGCGTGACGGGACCCGACATCGGATGCTTCATCGCGCTAGCGGTGCGTTTTGCTTCGAGATGCGCGGCTTTTAGCTGAAAGTACCATTTTGCGGGGCGGTCGGCGTCGTCGATGAGCATGAGGTGCGGATTGTGCTTCAGGCCTTCGGCTTGCAGTTCCATGGTGCGGCGGTCCTGCTCAACGAATTTGGCGAAGACGAACTTCAGCATCTCGGGACCGAATGGCAACCAGCGGAAGATATTCCAGGCGGCGACCACGTCGATGCGGCATTGATTGCGCGTGATGGGCGTCACGGTGGTGAGCGACGAGAACCAGTACTTGCCTGCCCGGATGGTTTCGTTGCGCAGGTTGGGCAATGTAAAGTCGATCATCGTAGTGATGGAATCGGCGTCGGCGTAGAGGCGCAGAAGCTTGTAGGGCGCGGAGTTCGAGCTGGGTGTGTGCGCGCTCATGCGAAAACCATTGGGAATCGGCTCAAAGTTTTTTTTCTTCTCGTGAATGCTGTGGCGGCTGCGCCACCACCAAGCCTGGTGCACGAACGGTCCGTGGGCCGGATCCATGTGGCCGATGATGCCGTGATCGATGCTGACGGGCATATCTGCGGTGAGGTAGGCGAGTTTGTACTTGTCACTGAACTTTTCAATGAGCGGGGCTGGATCAGGAGCCTCTTCTGGTTTTGCGAATCCTGCGCCCGGTGGGCTCGGATCAGGCAGGTAGACCCATATAAAGCCATCCTGCTCTTCGCAGGGATAGCTGCCGGCGTAGATGCGATCCACTTTCAAATTCTGATCGGCGGTGAGCGATGGGATGATCTGGCACTGGCCGTTGTGAGCGTCGAAGGTCCAGCCATGGTAGGAGCATTCGATATTTTTGCCGTCGAATTTGCCGCAATTAAGCGGCATGCCGCGGTGGGGACAGGCGTCACGCAGCGCAAAGGGATGGCCCGCGCGATCGCGCCCGATGACGAGCGGAATTTCGAGCAGCATGGCTTGGTGAAGCTGGTTGCGATGGACGCGGTCGGCGGGCAAGGCGCGGTACCAAAAGCCAGTGAGCATGAGCGAATCGGGCGCCTGGCGTTGAGGAGGTTCGAGTTCGGACATGGAGTGGGAATTGCCGATTGTTATTTCTGATTGTTGATTGAAACCATATGCTAGCATTCGCAGGACTTTTTCAGTGCGTACCGAAAAACGCAGAGGGATCTCAATGGAACTTCTCGGCCACTTTCGCAGGCTTACGACGGTGCAGCGCAACACTTTTACCGCCTGCTTTCTGGGTTGGTCGCTGGATGCCTTTGATTTCTTCATTCTGACCTTCTGCGTCAGCGCCATCGCAACTCAATTCCACACCAAAGTCTCGGAGGTCGCGGAGGCGATTTTTGTGACTCTGGCATTTCGTCCGGTGGGCGCATTTCTTTTTGGAATGATGGCCGACCGCTTCGGGCGCCGTCCCACGCTGATGGTGGATATTATCGCGTACTCGGTGTTTGAGCTGGCGTCGGCATTCGCTCCTTCCTTGAAAGTCTTCTTGATTTCGCGGGCGCTGTTTGGAATCGCGATGGGGGGCGAATGGGGCGTGGGCGCGGCGCTGGCATTCGAAACGCTACCGGCGGAGGGACGCGGATTTTTCTCCGGGCTGTTGCAGGAGGGCTACGCGGTCGGCTATCTGATGGCGGCTTTAGTTTATGGAACGGTGTTCCACTACGTCGGCTGGCGCGGAATGTTTGTGATCGGCGCACTCCCGGCGTTTCTAGTGATCTACATTCGCACGAAAGTGGATGAGTCCCCGGCGTGGTTGGAGGGACGCGTAGCGAGAAACACAGAGAGCCGGCTGGGCAAGGACATCCTGACATATCTGGGCACATTTGTTTTCCTGGTTGTGCTGATGTTTGCGTTTAATTCATTCAGCCACGGAACCCAGGATCTGTATGCGACCTTCCTGCAGAAGGACCATCACTTTGCTCCGCAGACAGTGGGGTTGATCGCCATCATTGCCAACGTTGGCGCGTTGCTGGGCGGAATTATCTTTGGGACGTGGTCGGAAAAAATCGGGCGCCGCCGGGCCATCGTGATCGCCGCGCTGTTATCCATTCCAGTCATTCCGCTGTGGGCATACTCGCACACCATACCTATGCTGGCACTGGGCGGCTTTCTGATGCAATTCATGGTGCAGGGCGCGTGGGGCGTGATTCCGGCACACTTGAACGAACTTTCTCCGCCTGCCGTGCGGGGAACGTTCCCGGGTTTCGCCTATCAACTGGGAAACTTCCTTTCTTCGTGGAACGGGGTGAAACAAGCCAGGCTTGCCGAGCAGCGCTACGGTGGAGTATTCGCGCCGGTGATGGCCGGGACGGTTCTGATCGTGGCGACTCTGGTGGCGGTGGTTACGTGGAGCGGCCGAGAGCGAAAAGGCGCGGACCTGACGAAGACGAGTTAAGCCGAAATTAAGAATGTGCAAGATTTGGCATACTGTCCTCGAATGACCCAATACCGGCACGATAGCGGCATTGTCATAGGGAGATTCCTGTGGTACGGTAGGTAAAATTTCACGCCTTCGTAAATACTTTTAAGGGCCTTTTGACGTTGTGGTTTGCGCGAATGCGTGTGCAGGGGTAGCGCCACTATGAAGGAAACCATGGATTCGACTTCGGCCCAGCCGTCGGGGGACGAAGAGAATTTTGCCAACCGGAAGCTGATCCGTCCAGCGCTGCCGCGCACGGATCACAGTCATGGCAATCACAACTCCAACCACAACTCCAACCACCTGCAGGTAGCGGAACGCCGGCACCGGCACGACCGCCCGGAACGTGGCGCGGAGCGTGGGCAGGAGCGCGGATATGACCGGGGGGAACATCCCATGGGCGCGGCGGGTGGGCGAAAGGCAGCGCCTCCGGAGCAGACGAACGCCGAGAATTTTTATTATCAGAAGCAGATGCAGTCGAGGACCCCGATGGTAATCGTGCTGCGCGACGGCGAGGAAGTGCACGGCGTCATCGAGTGGTATGACAAAACCTGCATCAAGGTGATCCGCGAAGACGGCGCACCCAACCTGATGATTTACAAGCCCGCCATTAAGTACATGTTCAAGGAAGAAGAGAACGGACGGTAGTTCAGCCGACTAGAATTAGCGCGCACGGTTCGGTGGCGCGTTTCTCACCTCTAGGTTCGTGATTTCAGAACCCTTCGATCCGATCGTGGTCCCGAAGAATCTCGGAAAAGTTCCCCGCAACACCCGTATTCACTAGCGATGCGCAAGGGATCCTTCGACTGCGCGTGATCGCCCTTCAGACAATCACACTTCGCTCAGGATGGCAGATCGACCGTAGCTCGAAGATGCCCTTCCCGTTTACGCTAGAGATGCTCCCGTTGACAATCTCCGTTATCTCCCATAGCATCAATCACTTGAGGGATGATCCTGACGCCGCATCCGGGAGCCGTACGTGATTAAGCTCGACATCATCAATGAGGTAGTGGCTAGAACCGGCATCACCAAGACCAAGGCCGAGTTGGCAGTGGAAACCGTCTTTGAAAGCATGAAGAAGGCGCTGGCGCACGGCAATCGCATAGAGCTACGAGGATTTGGCGTGTTTAACGTGCGCCCGCGCAAGACCGGCATCGGACGCAACCCGCGCACGGGCGCCGAGGTGTCGATTCCGCCGGGCAAAGCGGTGCGCTTCAAGCCGGGGAAAGAATTGCAGTCGATTGATTGAGGAAGAGCAGCCTCTGGTTTCTAGCTACTGACTACTAACTTCCGCATCCGGCTTCCGCAAACTCTGCGCAAACTCATCTGGTTAAGAGGAACTTAGGGAACACTGCCCGCCTGCGCCCTCGCTAGCCGTAGTAGCATCTAAGAACAGGTCTCGATGGAATTGCGAGGCCGAAAAATCGCATGCCGGAATCCACTCCTCCCTCAGTTTCCTCCACCCTCGAATACTACCGGCCGATGCCGCAGTTGGCGCCCCCAGCGCCGAAACGGCGCTACTGGCTGCATGCGTTGCTGTTGCTGCTGACCTGCTTCACCACGCTGGTGATGGGCGCGCGCATGGAATACAACTTCCAGCATGGTCAACCGGCGCTTTCTTTTAACGACGACTCGCTGCCGCTTTTCCCCGCGAGCTGGGCGTACTCGCATCCGTCACGCCTGTTGGGCGGCTTGCCCTTCATGGCAACATTAATGCTATTTTTCCTGACCCACGAAATGGGCCATTTCCTATACTGCCGCCGCTACGGCGTTTACGCGACATTGCCTTTCTTCATTCCGATGCCCATGCCTCCGATTGGGACGATGGGCGCGGTCATTCTCATCCGCTCCCGGATTCGCTCGCGCACGGCTTTGTTCGACATCGGAATTGCCGGGCCCATCGCGGGGTTCGTGGTGGCTCTGGCGGTGCTTGTGGTCTCACTCGGATGGTCGAGACCAATGCACTCTGGCGTGGGTGCGGCGGAGTATACACTCGGTTATCCATTGATTTTCCAGTGGGTGCATCGTTTGCTGGTATCGATGAATCTGCTGCGCGGTCCGGCGGCGCTGCCCCTGAATCGAATTCTCCTGCACCCCACGGCGATCGCGGCTTGGGTTGGAATGTTTGCCACATCGCTTAACCTGCTGCCCGGCGGGCAACTCGATGGCGGACATATTGTGTTCTCGGTTGCGCCGCGAGCGCACAAGTTTGTTTCGCGGCTGACCATTCTGATTCTTCTGCCCATGGCTTACTATCTGTGGCCGGGATGGTTTGTGTGGGCGATTCTTCTGCAGCTGACCAGCCTGCGCCATCCGCAGGTGGCCGAGTGGCCGCGAGTTTCGGGCACGCGGGCATGGCTGGCCGTCTTTGCATTGCTGATGCTGGCGCTCACACTAACTCCAGCTCCATTTGGACACGTGTCTCTCCCGGAAACCGTGCGGCAGATCTGGGGACGGTAACCCAACCACGCGGAAACGCTCACCTCCAAAAGCCCCATTCAGGTTCGCCCTCGCGACCATTTCTCTCGTATACTCCTTTATTCAATCGTTTTAATTGAAGAATCGGGGGAGTCTAGCCTTGAAAAAGCTGGCCGCTGTTCTTGCCTGTCTGTGTGGATGCTTTGGCGTCGCGCTTCCCGCCGCGGGTCAAACTATCACTGTTGACGTATCGCATCCTACGAACCGTTTCGTGCCCAACCAAATGCTGGGGGCGGGCGTGGATCGCATTGCAGTGGAAGCCATCGACAAAGATCTGCTGCAGCCGACGCTGGAGAAAACGCTGGCCTCGGGATGGCAGCCGGTCACGTACCGCCAAAACACCGAGCTCGCTATCGAGGCTTGGCATTGGAATCCGCAAGGGACATGGAGCGACGGGAGTGACACGAGCGGCAAAGGATATTTCACTGGCTCCGCGATTCCAACGGAAATGCTTCGCTACTCCTACGGATATGCGCTGCCGCGCCGCGGCACCACGCGCAATGATGGCACGGATAATGTGGGCTACTCGCGGCTGACCGATGGCGATCTGAACTCGTTCTGGAAGAGCAATCCGTATCTCACGCAACGCTTCACCGGAGAGAGCGATACGCTGCATCCGCAGTGGGTGGTGCTGGACCTGGCGCAGGTACAGCAGGTAAATAGCATTCGCATCGCATGGGGAGAGCCTTTTGCCCGGCGCTATGAGGTGCAGTACTGGACGGGCGACGATCCCATCAAGGGGCCGACTCGCGGAGTGTGGGAAGCGTTTCTGCAAGGCACGGTTGCGGATGGAAAAGGAGGGGTCGAAACGATTCGATTAACCGAAAGTCCCGCGGCGGTGCGATTCCTGCGGATATGGATGACGGAGTCATCAAACACCTGCGATGCGGGAAGGGCCGCCAATGCGAGTTCGACCGATCCACGCAATTGCGTGGGCTATGCTATTCGTGAACTTTACCTCGGCACCAGCACAGAGGACGGCGCATTTCATGACATCCTGCGGCACACGGCGGATCAGGAACAGACGACCACGTATTGTTCGTCGGTTGACCCGTGGCATCAGCCGTCAGATCTGGGATCGACCAAGCAGGCGCAGATGGGATTCGATCTGTTCTTCACCAGCGGTGTGACGCGCGGGCTGCCGGCCATGGTTCCGGTCGCGATGTTGTACGACACTCCCGACAACGCCGCCGCGGAAATCGCTTATCTGAAAAAACGCAATTATCCCATCTCCTACGTCGAAATGGGCGAGGAAGCCGACGGCCAGTACATGCTGCCGGAAGACTACGCTGCGCTTTACCTGCAGTGGGCCACGGCGATTCATCGAGTGGATCCGGCGCTGAAGCTGGGTGGGCCATCGTTTCAGGGCGTAAACAAGGACATCGAAGTCTGGCCAGACGCGAACGGGAAAGTTTCCTGGACTGCCCGCTTCATCGATTATCTGAAGCAGCACGGCCGCATGAATGACCTGGCATTTTTTTCGTTCGAGCACTATCCCTACGATCCGTGCAGGACGCCGTGGGGCGTCCTTTATGACGAGCCCGAGTTGGTGAGCCACATCATGCAGACCTGGCACGAGGACGGAATCCCCGCGGACATGCCGATGTTCATCACGGAGGGAAATCTTTCGTCGGGCGCCAGCGAAACTTATCAGGATATTTTCGCGGGAGTCTGGCTGGCCGACTACATCGGATCGTTCTTGAACTCGGGAGGAAATGGCGTCTATTTCTTTCATTACTTGCCGCTGCAGATGGAGCCGGGCTGCAACAGCTCTCCAGGCACATTTGGCATGTTTACCATCGATGCCAATTACCAAATTCAGCAGCCGCTGGCGCAGTTCTATGTGGCGCAGTTGATCAATCTGGAGTGGGTGCAGCCTGGCAGCGGCGAGCATCAGGCGTTTGCCGCAAAGAGCGATTTGCAGGACGGTGTTGGTCATGAATTAGTGACGGCGTATGCAGTGAGGCGTCCAGATGGACAATGGGCGGTGATGGCGGTAAATCGAGACCAACAGAATGCCCATCGGGTTCGGATTGCGTTTGATGGACCGGCGGGCAAAGAGAGCAACTTCGACGGACCGATGGAGGTTTCAACCTTCGGGAGCGCGCAGTATCAATGGCATCCGGCACAGACACGATTTATGGCTCATGCGGAGAATTCCGGAGAACGTACGATCGTGGCGACCAGCAAAGGTTGGGCCGATCCCGACGGGCCGATCATTCATACCAAACTCAGCGCGCAGAAGGACACGATGTACGATTTGCCGGCAGCGTCGGTCGTGGTGATTCGAGGCCAGATCGATGGAGCGAAATAGTCGGTCGCTGCCGCGGAGCGTACTTCCATGGGTATAAGCTAATGGCTAAGAGCTAATAGCCAACAGCTTTTCCTTTACATCAGCCATAGCGCGTCCACATCCACAATGACCTGCGTGTGCGGAATCTTCTGCTGAGTAGCATAGGCCAGCATGGCACGCAGCGTCGCGTTGAGCTTTCCACGGCTGGGTGACTTCAGCACAAAATGATAACGGTAATCGCGCTTGAGTCGCAGGATAGGCGCAGCCGCTGGACCGAGCACACGCACGCCTTCATGGCGATTCTGCTCAAACCATTTTCCCAATGTGCCCGACCACTGCAGCGCTTCGTCAAGCTTGTCGCTGCGGATGAGCACATTGGCTAGTGCGGAATACGGCGGATAGTGCATCCAGCTGCGAAAGCGCAGCTCCTTATCATAGAAACCGGTGAAGTCGTGGCGGGCAGCGTACTGCACGGCATAGTGGTCCTGAAAATAAGTTTGCAGAATCACTTTGCCGGGAGATTGGCCACGTCCGGCGCGTCCGGCAACCTGCGTGAGCAACTGAAACGTGCGCTCGGCGGCGCGGAAATCAGGCAGTCCGAGCGCGCTATCGGCGCCGACCACTCCCACCAAAGTGACGCCGTGAATGTCGTGGCCTTTGGCGATCATCTGCGTGCCAACGAGCAAGTCCAGTTCGCCTTCGCTGAGCGCGTTCAGAGTACGCTCGAAATCTTCGTGCCCGCGGACGGTATCGCGATCGAGGCGGGCGATGCGTGCCTGCGGAAACATGCCGTGCAGAAGTTCTTCCAGCTTCTCCGAGCCAGTACCGAGGAAATACACATACTCGCTGCCGCAATGCACGCAGGCTTTGGGCACGGGCGCGGTGTAGCCACAGTAGTGGCAGATCATTTTGTGCTCGCGCTTGTGATGAGTGAGGGCGATGGCGCAATTCTGGCATTCGAGCGTTTTGCCGCAGGTGCGGCACAACACCACCGGAGAATACCCGCGGCGATTGAGCAACACCATGACTTGCTCGTTGCGCTCGAACCGCTCTTTGATCTCCGCGGCCAGCTTGCGTGAAATGACCTGCTCATGGCCGGTTTCCTGGAATTCCTGACGCATATCGATGATTTCGACTGCCGGCAAAGGGCGCTGCTCCACGCGGTCGGGCAACTCGACCAGCGCGTATTTATTCTTCTTCGCGTTGAAATACGACTCGAGCGACGGCGTTGCTGAACCCAGGACGACGACGGCATTCGCCATCTTAGCGCGCACCACGGCGATATCGCGGGCGTGGTAGCGCGGCGTCTCCGCTTGCTTGTAGGAAGAATCGTGTTCTTCGTCGACGATGATCAGCGCGAGATCGGCAACCGGGGCAAAGACTGCGGAGCGAGTGCCAACGACCATGCGCGCGTCGCCGCTCTTGATGCGATGCCATTGCTGGGCGCGCTCTTTGTCTGAAAGTGCAGAGTGCAGGATGGCGACTTCATCGCCGAATATCTGGTGCAGGTCGGCCGCAACCGCGGGCGTGAGGCCGATTTCAGGAACAAGAAGTATGGCGGAGCGTCCGGTATCGAGCACGGCACGCATGCCCGCAAGGTAGACGGCGGTTTTGCCCGAACCGGTGACGCCGTGCAGAAGGATACCGGAAAACTTTCGCGTCTCAACCGCTTCCCGCAGGCGGTTCAGTGCGGCTTGCTGCGCCGAGTTGAACTCGAATGCGAAGGGAGAAGTCCGCGGATTGGCGCTCGAAACAGCAAAAGCCGCAGTTTCTTCGATGATCTCGACAAGTCCGCGCTTGACCAGCGTACTGAGAGTGGTTCTTGGGATTTCGAGCGATTGCAGCGTCTGCACGGGAACTCGGCCTCCCGATGCGGCGAGTGTCTCGACGAGTTTCCGTTGATTGTCGTTCAGTTTACCTTCGGCGGATTTGAGCAGCGCGATTTTGACCGTGCGCGTGGCGTCGCGGGCTGCGGAAACATCTTCACGGACGAGCCACGTCTTCCGCACCATTCCGCTCAGAATCAATTTTGAAGCGTGCGTCGCGGAGCGCAGACTTTCTTCGCGGACATGGATGGCTTCTCCGAGCGTAGGTTCTTGCCCAGCCAGATAGTCGAGCACGCGGAACTCAGCGGCCTGATCTTCCGGAGTGCGCCGCGAACGCGCGGACGATCCTGACACTCCGGCCAGATGCAGCGCCATCCGGCCTTCTGCGGTGATGCGGTAAGCAATGGCGCGCTTGAACTCCGCGTTCAGCGGCAGCATGGTCCGGAAGACTTCGCCCAGTGGAACGAGGTAGTAGTCCGCAATCCAGCGTCCGAGACGCAGTAGCTGCTCATCGAACACCGGCGAGACGTCGAGCACGCTCTGGACTGACTTGATTTTGATCGCGGGCTCACGGCCGTGCAATTCAACCACGATGCCGGTCAGGCGTTGCTGGCGGAAGGGCACGAGTACGCGGCCGCCGACCACAGGAGTAGCTTCTGCGGAGACACGGTAGGTGAAGACCATGTCGAGCGGCACGGGCAGGGCAACGTCGCAGTACTCAGGCATTGATTGGTAAGGATAAACTAGCGGGGATTTAGAAGATCCGGATCCTAATTAACGAACCTCTTGTTACAAACTGTCATCCCGAGCGAAGCGAGGGATCTTGGTGTCTGCCCACGGTGGCGACACTCCTTGCGGAAGAACCAAGATCCCTCGCTCCGCTCGGGATGACGACTCAATTCTGACGCACGGCTCGATTCTAATGCGCAGACCTACTCGGCGGCTTTTTTGGGAGGCTCTATCCCAAGGTACTTCATCACCATCTGCAGGTCCTTCCATGCTTCGCCCTTCTGCCGCGGATCGCGTAGTAGATATGCGGGGTGGTAAGTGACGGCGAGGCGCGCACCTGGCCATGACGGATCCAGCCGTGAGCCTGCGGGCTTGAAATCGTAGAAGCGACCGCGCAATTCGCCGAGCGACGAATTCAGGGCCAGCAGATTCTTGGCCGCGGTCGCGCCCAGGGCGACCACAACCTTCGGCTTGATCACGGTGATCTGACGCATAAGAAATGGTGAGCAGGTCTCGCATTCATCGGGCTCCGGCGTGCGGTTGCCCGGCGGACGGCACTTGACTACGTTCGCGATATAAACATCTTCGCGCCGCAAGCCCATCGCTTTGATCATGTTGTTGAGCAACTGGCCGGCGCGGCCGACGAAGGGCTCGCCTTGCGCGTCTTCGTCGGCGCCGGGGCCCTCGCCCACGAACATCAATTCGGCGCGCGGATTGCCCACCCCGAAGACGATCTTCGTGCGGCCTTTGTAGAGTTTGCAACGGGTACAGTCGCCGAGGTCTTCGCGGATCAGTTTGAGCGCAGCGGCGGGATCGGCCACGCCATATTCCTGCTTCGGAGTCGCGATCTCGAAGATGTTGTCCTCGGCAATGGTTGGGACGACGGCAGATTTTCTGGGGGACATTTCCTCTCGGAGTTCTGGCTGGAGTGTTGAAGACGGTGCTAAGGATGAAGATGGTGGAACAACTTCGGCGGTGACCGATTCGACTTCGGTAACGTCGAGAACACGCGGCCCGCGGTGGTAGAAATCGTAAATGCCCATCTCATTGCAGTAGCGCACACGTTCAGCAAGAGCGCGGCGCAATTCCGGATCAAGAGTTGGGGGCATTGCTTCTCGATTGTAATGCAGGAAGTAAAAACTCGCTCAGGCTTTAACCGGCGATTTGCGCCGTTGGCGGAGGCGGACGACCTGATCGAGCACGCGCTGCGCCACATCCCACTTGGTGGTCTCGGGGACTTCGACAACCTCGTCGTTTGTAATGATGGTCACTTCGTTGCGATCGGAATCGAAACCGATGCCTTCGCGGGAGACGTCGTTGACTACGATGGCGTCGAGGTGCTTGGCCGCAAGCTTCTGGCGGGCGTTTTCGAGGACGTTCTCGGTCTCTGCGGCGAAGCCGATGATAATCTGCGATTGCTTGCGTAACGAAATTTCCTTGAGGATGTCAGCGGTCGGTTCGAGGTCGAGAGTGATGGGTCCTTTGCGTTTTATCTTTTGCGGGGAAGCCGACTTCGCGCGGTAATCGGAGACCGCCGCGGTCTTGATCACGATGGTGGCCTGAGGCAAAAGACTAAGCACGGCATCGCGCATCTGCTCGGCCGATTCCACGCGCGTGATCTCAGCCGCACCCGGCGGCGTGAGCGCGGTGGGGCCGCTGACCAGCAGTACGCGAGCACCGCGGCGCAGGGCGGCTTCAGCCATGGCGTACCCCATGCGTCCGCTGGAGCGGTTTGTGAGGTAGCGGGCAGGATCGATCTTTTCCCGCGTAGGTCCGGCAGTGATCAGGATGGTTTCGCCAACCAGATCCTGCAATGCGCCCAGAGCTTCGAGAACGGCAGCAACAATGCTTTCGTTCTCCGCAAGCCGTCCGGAGCCGGTCATGCCGCAGGCCAAATATCCCGAGCCAGGTTCGACGATCTTCACCCCGCGCTGGCGCAGGATCTCCAGATTCGTCTGCGTCGCGGGATGATTCCACATGTTGACGTTCATTGCCGGAGCAACGACAACCGGAGCCGTTGTAGCGAGATAAAGCGTGGTGAGGAAGTCGCTGGCAATGCCTTGTGCGAAGTGCGCCAGAACATCGGCGGTGGCGGGAGCGACCAGCAGAGCGTCAATCGACTGCGCCACGGCGATGTGCTCGATGGCAGAATCGATGTTGGCCGTGTGCTCTTCGCCCGGCGCGAACATTCCCGTAATTACCTTTTCGCCGGAGAGTGCAGCGAAGGTGAGCGGGCGCACAAACTCCTGCGCCGCGCGCGTCATGATGACCTGCACGCGAATGCCGCGATCTTGCAGGAGGCGCACAATCTCCGCCGCCTTATAAGCCGCGATGCCGCCCGTCACTCCGAGAGCAACTTTCATAATTATCCCAACATAATTATCGAAGCCGGTTATCGACGGCAATGCCCTCAGGCGTCTCCGAAAGCCTTATCCAGCACTTCGGCGGCCTGCTCGGCGGCGCTGCGTGTTTCGGGGATCTCCCATTTCACCTTACCCGCGCGGATTTCGTCTTGCGCAATGCGGCACGGTTTGCGGGAATTAGTTTGAACCACCGGCGGGGCTCCGGATTGCAATTGCCGGGCGCGCCGGGCGGCGACCAGAATATAGCGATAGTTGCTGTCGAAGCCTTCGATCAATTTCATGGATTCTCTCCCCTGGTACCGGGATGTACGATTTTGATTGCCGAAATTGGTGCGCTCGTTCTTTCGTCTGCGACGCCAAAGGCTTGCACTACCATTTTCCCACGAAACTCAAAGTTGCGGGGGCTTCCGGCCCTCCATCATGGTTACGGAGGACTACCCCGGAGGACTCACCCTCCGGAATCGTCGGCCGGCTTAAAAGAGGCCAGAATCGGCTGTAGGCGGTCGTGAACATTCGCCAGGCGGCAGCGGTCAGCCTGAGCCACGGTTTTGGCTTCCTCTGGAGACAGCGGCTGACCTGCACGCACCAAGCGTTCGCCACGCACGATCGCTCGCAATGCCTTGATTGAGTCCTCGAGTTGGTCGTTCACCAGAATGTAGTTGTAACGATCATAATTCTCAATCTCACGGCTGGCCGTGACCAGACGGCGCTGGATCACTTCTTCACTATCCTCGCTGCGCTTGCGCAGGCGTTCTTCCAGCGTCTTGCGATCCGGAGGCAGGATGAAGATGCTGGTGGCGTCGGGGAGTTTTCGTTGAATCTGCGCCGCACCCTGTACATCGATGTCGAGCAAAAGGTCGCGGCCATTCTGTTCCGCATCGTACAGAAAGCGGCGCGCCGTTCCGTAGTAGTTGCCGAAGACCTCGGCGTGCTCAAGGAAATCACCGTCGCGAATCATTTTTTCGAATTCGCTGCGGGAGACAAAATAGTACTGTCTTCCGTTGGTCTCGCTACCGCGAGGAGAACGCGTGGTGTAGGAAATGGAAAACTCCAGATCACTCACCTTCGTCAACAGTTCATTGACAAGAGTCGACTTCCCCGAACCGGATGGCGCCGAGATGATATAGACGATTGGCTTGGACGGAGAGCTCATTCCAGGTTCTGCACCTGTTCGCGTGATTTTTCGATCTCTGCCTTCATGGCGAGTCCAGCCTCTGTGATTTTCAGCGCTTCACCAGCCAAGCCGGACGTCTTCGAGAGCAAGGTATTAGCTTCGCGATTCATTTCCTGCAGCAGGAAGTCCAATTTCTTTCCGACTTCTCCATTTTCGTCGAGCAGGCCCAGGAAATGCTGAACGTGGTTTTCGAGACGAACGATTTCCTCTTGAATGTCACTGCGGTCAACCAGAAGCGCGGCTTCCTGCAATACCCGTTCCCGGTCGGCACTGGCGCCCAGCAATTCCTGCAGGCGCGACTGGAGACGTTCCACATAACTCTGCAACACCGTGCGCCGGTGAAGCTGCACAGTCTTGACGGCTTCGCGCAGGTGCTCCATGCGCTGGCGCAGTTCTCGCTCGATGCTGCCGCCTTCCTGCTCCCGCATCTGATTCAGGCGGCCAAGCACCTCACCCACTGTGGCCATCACGGCGGACTCCAGCGCTCCATCGGCAGGGTCGCCGGCGGAATCGAGAGCGCCCGGAATGCGGAGGATGGAATTGAGGTCGGGTTCGGAAGGCACGCCGAACTCAGCGGCCGCAGCCCGAAAAGCCACGATGTAAGCGCTCACCAGAGGGCGATTCAAAGCAAAAGTTTCGCTGCTTCCACGCTCCAGGCTGAGCGTCACCTCGACGTGTCCACGGGCAATCTTTTCCTTGAGCAGCCGGCGGAGTTGCATCTCAATCGCGTCGGAGCCCGAGGGTAGACGAAAATGCAGATCGAGAAAACGGTGGTTCACCGATTTCAAAGAGAGTGAGAACGCGAGGTGACCGTCACCTTGCATAGCAGGCGACATGGAAGCCGAGCCAGTTCGCTGCGTTCCGGCGACTCCTTCGGCGTGGCTTATGAGTTCACCTTTAACCTGCGCAAAACCCGTCATAGAGCGAAGAGGCATGAGTAGTTGTCCAAGTTTCCGATTGCCAATGTCAGTTCGGTTGCGCCGGCTCCAGTTTCTGCTCGAAGTCCGCAAACTGCAACTCATACAAACGCCGGTAGGTGCCCAACTTCGTCATCAAATCTTCGTGTGTGCCGACGTCGGCGATGGCGCCATTTTCGATCACCACAATGCGGTCGGCGCGGCGCACCGTCGAAAGCCGGTGCGCAATCACAAACACGGTGCGGCCGCTCATCAGATTGTGTAAAGCGGATTGCACCAGCGCCTCCGATTCGCTATCGAGAGCCGACGTAGCCTCATCCAGAATCAGGATCGGCGCATTCTTCAAAATGGCGCGGGCAATAGCGATACGCTGCCGTTCTCCTCCCGAAAGCCGCACGCCGCGCTCTCCGATCACTTCATCGTAACCCGCGGGCAGCGCTCGGATGAAGTCATGCGCCAGGGCAGCCCGGGCCGCCGCTTCAACTTCCTTCAGTGCCACGTGCGGCTGGCCATAGGCGATGTTGTTGCGAACCGTGTCATTAAATAACACCGTTTCTTGCGTGACAATTCCAACTTGCTCCCGCAACGAAGCCAGTGTGACATCGCATACATCGTGGCCGTCGATGAGCAACCGGCCCTGGGTAGCATCGAAGAAACGCGGGATCAGGTGGACCAGCGTGCTCTTGCCCGAGCCGCTGGATCCAACGATCGCGACTACTTCTCCGTGGCGGACTTCGAGATTGATATCGTGCAGCACGCGAGCATCTTCGCCTTCACTGCCATAGGTGAAGCTGACGTGATCGAATTGGACGGCTTTCGAGAAGGCCGACAAGCGCCGGGCATGCGGCTTTTCGCGGACATCATCTTCGATGTCCATAAACTTGAAGATTTCACTGGAGGCGCCCAGTGCCTGCTGGAAGTTGTTATTGAACTGGGCAAACTTGCGAACCGGGTTGTAAAGGCTGAAAACAGCGGTAATGAAAGCCACAAAAATTCCTGGGGTCATCTCGCCGTGCGCGATCCGGCCGCGCCCGAGTAGAAGAAGAAGCGCGATTCCGGCAACGCCGAAAATATCCATCAGCGGCGAACTGATCGCGGTGGCGGCCACAGAACGCAGGTTCGCGCGGAACAGGCGGCGCGCCGCTCCGCGAAAGCGGGAGATCTCCCATTTCTCGCTATTGAACGCCTTTACGATGCGGTTGCCCGTAATCGTTTCGTGCAGGATGTTTTGAATTTCGGCAAGCTTGTCTTGTCCATGCCGGGTCGTGCTGCGAACCCGGGAGCCGATCTTGCGCGACGAATAAATAATGATTGGAACGAACAGCAATAACACCCAGGCCAGGTTCCCGCCCAGCACCACAACCACAGCGGCTACCGATAGGAAAGTAAAGAACTGCTGCAGGAATTCCGCCAGCACCGTAGACATGGCGTACTGCACCCGCTCGATGTCATTGACGATGGTGGAAAGCAGGGTTCCGGTCGTGTGCTTGGAAAAGAATCCGGCGGAGCGGCGGAGGACTGCGTTGTAAAGATCGTCCCGCAGGTCGGTGATCATACCGAAGCCGGCGTGGTTCACCAGATACGTACCTGTGTAATCGAAAATTCCTTTAAGTATCGTGGAGCCAACCAGTGCCACCGCAACCATGTTCCATGCATTCGTGAAATGCGAAGGCACCAACTGCTGCAAATACACCGGATGGTGCGTAACGGGAATGACGAACAGTTGAATATCTTTCGATCCGGTGGAAGGATTCAGCACCCGGTCAAAGATTGGGCGAATCAATAAAAATTTGAACGCGTCGAGCGCACCCACCAATGCCATCAGCACAACCGAACATAGAATCTGCCACCAGTAAGGAAGGGCGTAGCGGACGAGGCGCGTCAGTTGGCGCATGGAACTCCGAGCAGGCCGCAGTGGCTTACTGACGGTGGCATAGGGATGCTGTGCAAGGGCTTATTTTACTGCGGTCGTTGGTCGTTTGTCGTTGGCCGTTTTGTTTGAAGGCTATCATCGGTTGGATTCCGATTCGCCGATGGCTAACGTCCAAAGACCAACGACTGGTTCTTCAGTCCTGCATTCCTTCATTCCTTCGGCATATCCCGATGCGCAACCTTCACCCGGTATCCGGCCTGGTGCAGGCGCTTACCGACTTCCTCGGCGATCATCACCGATCGGTGCTGGCCACCGGTACAGCCAAAGCCGATGGTGAGGTAGCTCTTGCCTTCGTGAATGTAGTGCGGCAACAGATAAATCAGCAGATCGGAAATGCGGAGGATGAATTCCTGTGTCTGGGGAAAGGACCGAATGTACTTGGCCACGCGCGGATCGCGCCCGGTAAGAGCGCGGAATTCGGGCACGAAGTGCGGGTTGGGCAGAAAACGAACATCGAAAACCAAGTCGGCCTCTTCGGGCAGACCATGGCGGAAGCCGAAGCTCACACACGAGACCAGAATGCTTTTCTCCGATGCCTGCTCGCGGAAACGCTCCGTGATGTGGGCGCGCAATTCGTGTACGTTGAATTTGGAGGTGTCGATGACGAAGTCGGCCAAGCCTCGAATGCTGGCCAAGTGACGCCGTTCCGCCTTGAGCGATGCATTGACCGGCGTGTCCGTGCCGAGGGGATGCGGGCGGCGCGTCTCGCTGAAACGCCGCAGCAGCACCGCATCGGAGGCCTCCAGGAAGGCGACTTTCGTCGGAATCATGCGCCGCACCGACTTCAGAATGCCAGGGAGTTGATCGAACTTGGAGCCTTCGCGCACATCCACCACCAGCGCGGTGCGGCGGATCTCGGCCGACTGCAACGCCATCTCCGCAAAGCGCGGGATCAGTTCGACGGGAAGGTTATCGACACAGTAATAGCCTAAGTCCTCGAAAGCCTTGAGCACGGACGCCTTGCCCGAACCGCTCATTCCCGTAATGATGACCAGTTCCGGAGCGTGCGGAACGTCATGCGCTTTGACCTGAGTCGTTCTCTTCCTTTTGTCCTTGCCTTTGCCCTTGCGCGGTGATTTCTCGCGCTTCCGGGACCCGGGCGATTTCCGAGGCGCCATGAAATGGATAGTAGCACTGAAGGCGGTTTCACTTCTCAACACGTTTTCGATTTGTCTAAGACCCGCTCGGACGGGTAAGCTAAGTCGCCATGAAGAAGTTTCAGGACCTTACCGAACGCGAAGTGCTGGCTCTAGCCATTTCCCTGGAAGAAGAAGACGAGCGCGTGTACTCGGATTTTGCCGAAGGTTTGCGGCAGGACTATCCCGCGTCGGCAGCGATGTTCGAAGGGATGCGCGAAGAGGAATCGGGGCACCGGCGGCGCTTGATCGAACTTTACCGGCAGAAGTTTGGCGAACACATTCCCTTGATCCGGCGGCAGGATGTGCGCGGATTCGTGGAGCGTCCGGCGCTTTGGCTGATTCGTCCCATGCGCATCGAGGCGGTGCGCAAGGAAGCCAGCACGATGGAAGTTGAGACGCGGCGATTTTACGAAAAGGCCGCGGCTCGCACGCAGGACGCAGGCATGCGTCAACTGCTCGACGATCTGATCAACGAAGAGCGCGAACACGAAGAGCGCGCCCAGGAACTGGATAAAGAGAAACTGCCGGCCAACGTGAAGGAAGATGAAGAGCGGGCGCAACGCAGGCTTTTCGTTCTGCAAATCGTGCAGCCAGGGCTCGCGGGGCTGATCGATGGTTCGGTATCGACGCTGGCTCCGGTTTTCGCCGCAGCGTTCGCCACCACAAATAGCTGGGATGCTTTCCGGGTAGGACTCGCTGCATCGGTGGGTGCGGGAATCAGTATGGGATTTACCGAGGCGCTTTCCGATGATGGAAGTCTTACCGGACGCGGGCATCCTTGGGTACGCGGAGTTATCTGCGGGGCCATGACCGCACTCGGCGGGATTGGGCACACGTTGCCATTCTTAATTCATGACTTCCGCAAGGCGCTGTGGGCTGCTAGCGTCGTCGTGGTTGCCGAGTTGGGGACGATCACTTGGGTCCGGAGGCGTTATATGGACAGTCCTTGGATTTCGGCGGCACTGCAAATAGGCCTGGGCGGAGTATTGGTGTTTATCGCCGGGGTGCTGATCGGAAATTCTTGATTTGTATTACGGTTGCGTGTCGAGCGGGTGCTTACTCTTCTCGTAGAATTCGTTCTGCAGCTTGAGGCTGACGTCATCGGCTTTCACGGCGCGGATCGCTTTGGCCACAGCGTCGATCCACCAATCCATCTGGAATTTGCCTAGCTCTTGCGTGGCGGCGGAGCCGTCGCCGGAATAATGGTTGGGAAAGCGGGCGTACCACCAGATGCCGGTGTAGACATCTTCGGGAAGATTCTGGCGGTGCTGGTCCGCGCCGGATTCGCTGGTGGCACGGTCGATGTGGACCGTGTCGGGACGGGCGATCATCATCTTCGAGGTTTCACTTTCGCCGGCGTGCATGTCGATGGAAGTCTTCTTCGGCGGGCCGCCAGACTCCGGGGTACGCCGGTCGAAAACGTAAACTACGTAGTCATGCGGTTTATCTAACTGCGTTTGGGCGAAGTATGGGAGCAGGCTTTCGTTGCCGCCGTGGCCGTTGACGATGATCACTTTCTTGCAGCCGTTGCGGGCCATTTCGTCGGTGGTCTCCTGCAACAATGCGAGTTGCATCTCGCGGCTGTAGGCGACGGTTCCGGGCTCGTGGCGGGCTTCGGCAATCTGGCCAAAATAATATTCCGGGAAGACGACGGCATATTCCTGCGCGGCGGCGTGCAGCGCGGCGTAGCGCACGTCTAGCAGATCGGTGCCGAGAGGAAGATGCGGGCCGTGTTTCTCCAGGATGCCGAAGGGCAAGAGGCACGTGCCTTGCGAGCGGTGAATGCCATCGCGGAAATCGGCGGCGGTGAGTTCTTCCCAGTGGACGGAGAGTTTTGGCAGCGGCGTGACGGTCTGCGCCTGTGCGAGGCTTGAAGCATGCAGCATTGTTAACAGAAGAATCAAATATCCGACGGAAAAAGTTGTGGAGCGCGTGCGAGTCATCATCGCTAAATATCCTCGGCGGCGAATTCTAGCACGCGGAATGGAGTGGCTGAAGATGGACCGGGCGAAGCGCCCGGTCCACACGGTCAAACTGGTCGACGCTATTTCAGGTAAATTTCATCCAGCAACTCTGAGCTGATGACTTCGCGGAACTCCCCGCGCTTTTCGTTTATCTGCTGAGCTTGCGCCTTTCCGCCGAGAATCTTGTCCCGCACGGCCTCACCCTTTGCGGCCATGCCGTCCATCGCAGCGTGGTTTTTGTATTGGACCGCGATGCAGATGTCCCAGTCTTCGGGACTGTTCTTGGTTTCCTTCAGAAAGACCTTATAGTCCATGATCGTCCCCTGCTGCTTCATCTCTTCGTAAATCGGTTTGGCGGACTTGCGCAGGCTGGTGAGATATTCATCCATGTGTGTAGGTTTCACACGAATCAACGATACGCGCCAGACGGGACCTTCGGTGTAGTGCTCCTGCGCCAACAACGACGGGGCCAGCAAGAGCAGAAAAACGACGAGACCGCACAGCTTCTTCATAGGCATCTCCCAAACGAAGTGAGTTAACGGCGGGAAGATCATACGCCGGGTGCGGGAGAATGGGAAAGCGGGGTCCGGCTCTCGGCATCCGGCATTCCGGCGAACACGCACTGTGGATTTCTTGCTGAAATAAACCTGCGCGGCGCTATTCCCGCATTGGGAAAGTAGGTGTGAATGTAGGGTACCCCCTCCCCCCACCCCCCTTTGAAAGCCTTGCTGGGCGCGGGGTTTGCAAAAAGCGTTGGCAAAATCTTGATGTCAAAAAACTTAGAGGTCAAAATCTAGAGAACATTGGACTTAGGGGTGGGCCGATGAGGCTCGCCGGAGTACGTCTGCTTCGGCCATGATCGCGCGATTTGAAGGTGGGGGCAAGGTTAGATGTCACATGGTGGTGTGGAAATTTTCCGCGCGGGCCCAGTATTTTTTTCAGGCAAAATCGGTGATTCGTCCCGCTTTCAATCGAGTATGAGATTGCGTTCGGATTCTTCGCATCGCTTACGTTGGTTCATCGAGATGGCTTGAAGTCGAAATAAGCGAGATTCATATTCCCTTCTGTAAGGATGTGAACGGTGAGAACGCTTTTTCCTGCGGGAAGGCGGAGCTGCACAAGTTCTCGGGTGATGTTCCAGTGATGCCACTGGCGCCAGGCGATGGGATCGGACACGTTGAAGGTAGACGCTATTGTTAACGCGGAAGTTGCCGCCTTGCCGTTCACATCGATCGAAATCGTTCCGCTGCGATTTGAGGTATACAGAAGGTCGGCGCTGTAGGCACCGGCGTGAGCAACCTGGACCGTGATGTTGAACCATTCTCCGGGCTCGGTCCATCCGACGTAGAGTTGGTTTTCCGGAGGCTGGACCAAGTCATACGGACTATTGTCTATCTGGTCGTGAAACTTGGCGTAGGAGATATCGACGCCTTCGTCCATGCGGAATTGATTCAAATAGGTTCCATCGGCGGGATTTAGGCCGCCGCTGCCGTTATTCTTGGAATCGGTGTCGTGATACGCGACTCCTTCTCCGCCGCGATCATAGTAGGCGCATTCCACACGTCCCGGGATTTTCTGCGCCCCGCTTTGATAGCGGCTGTCCTGATATGGGGTTCCCTTGTAATTCTTCGGATAGTGCGTCTTCGATGCACAGACGGCGGATGTGGTGAAAAGAGCGAGCAACGCCGGCAAGAACAAACGCAACCGCAATGTAGTTCTTTCCATGGATGTTGCCTCCGGCACGATGCTCGCACGATCGAGAGCCGCCCGTGGCCGCACGAGTACCTGTATGAGTTTTCTATGGGGCTTCGATCAGCTCCATTTTGCCGTCGCGGGTGCGGTGGAGGATCATTACTTTGCCTTTGGGATCGCGGAAGACGAAGACGTCGCGGTCGCGGAAGTGGGCTTCTTTGATGGCTTCTTCGAGAGTCATGGGGCGCATGGAGACGGATTCGCTCGATCGAACCAAGTGAACTTCGGTGGTCTTGGCCACGGCGGGGTAGCGATGCACGGCAACGGGGACGGCGGTTTTTTCCGTCAGGCCAACTTTGGTCTGTACGTTTTCCTGCGGCTGCGGGGAGTGGCCGTTCCACTTCTTTACTTCTTCGCTTTTGCGCGCCGAGCGTTTCTTGGATTGCCATTTCGTTTTGTATTTGACCGCCTGCTTTTCCAGGTGGTCGAGAGCTTGGTTGACGGCGATGGCCATGTCCCTGGCTTGAGCCAGACCGACGAGCGGGCCGTTGCGCGGGTTGATGGTGATCTCGGCTTTATGGCGGTGCTTTTCGACGGTGAGGATGACCTTGGCTTCGAAGCGGTCGCCCAGGATTTTGCGGAGTTTGGCGATGCCGGTTTCTACTTCTTTGCGGATGGCGGGAGTTACTTCGTAGTGACGTCCGGTGTATTCCACGTTCATGAGCGCCCCTCCTTGAATTCTTGCTCGAGACAAATTGGACATCGCATTATCAAGGAAGCGAGCCAAACGCGCGATTTATACGTCGCAAAGAACGTGACGCTTCGCGCGGCTCGCCCAGGTCCTTCGACCGCAAAAGGCCGCGGCCTCAGGATGACAGGGCGTTTCTATTTTTTTCTTTCATCCAGTATTCCCTTACTGCCAGCGAGACGCCGGCGCTACTATTCTCTTACTCTGCGCTGGTGGGTGCTGGGGATGCGCATATCTTCTCTGTACTTGGCAACGGTGCGGCGAGTGACTTGAATACCTTGCGATTGCAGGATGCGGGTGAGTTGCTCGTCGGTCAGGGGGCGGCTGGAATCTTCCTCGTCGATCAGCTTCTTGACCCGGCGTTTGAGGATAAGCAAACTCGTGTTGCCGCCCTCGGGGCCCTGCACGCTCTCGCTGAAAAAATAGCGCAACTCGAAGACACCTTGCGGCGTGTGGGCATACTTGCTGGCTACGGCACGGCTCACGGTGGAAGGATGCACACCGATTTCTTCGGCCACCTCCTTGATCATCATGGGCTTCAACTGGTCGATGCCTTTTTCCAGGAAATCCTGCTGGCGGGCGACGATGCAGTAGCAGACCTTGGTGATGGTTTGCTTGCGCTGCTCGATGTTCTTGATGAGCTGGATGGCGCTCTTGTAGCGCTCTTTGACGTAGTCACGGGTATTTTTGTCGTTGGTGTCGCGGGTGATCAGCTTCTTGTAGGCGGGGTTCAAGCGAAGCTGGGGCAGGTCATCGTCGTTCATGAGGACCAGCCACTCGTCACCGTGCTTGATGAAGGCGACATCGGGCTCGATCAGGCGCGTCTGGCCTTTGTTGTACTGCAGGCCGGGACGGGGATCGAGTGTACGAATGTAGTCGAGAGCGTGTTGCACGGCTTCGAGGGGGCGTGCGATGGCCTTGGCGATTTCTTTGTGCTGTTTGTTTTGCACGGCGCGCAGGTGCTGGTCGACGATGACGATGGCGTCCTGAAGGACTTGCGCGGTGCCGTTACTATTTTTCTCGCCGTTCTTGTCACCATTTTTCTGCAGAGCGAGCTGTTGCTGGTGATAGCGCAACTGGCGGAGGAGGCATTCGCGGAGATCGCGGCAGCCCACGCCCGGAGGGTCAAGTTGGCGAATGACTTCGAGGGCTTCCTGAAGATCGGCAAGCGTGAAACTGGACTTGTAGACAGGACGCGGCGATGCGGAGGCCGCCTCGGGAGCGGGAGCCGTGGCTGCCGCGGCATTTCCATTCCGTGCACCGAAGGAGGCTTCGGCTGGAAAGCTGGCAGATGGCGGATTGTCTATTTTTTCGAGAGAAATTTCAGCTAAGCTTTGCGCGCTGGAAAATTCCGAAGCAGTGGGTTGCGAAGCGATCAGTGCGTCGAAGTCGATCGAGGAGATGTTAAGTCCTGGGACAGCAACGTCGGATGCGGCCTCGTCCGACGTTGCCTCGGCGGGGGCCGCTTCTCCAGAGATTGTCTCTACAGAACTTGTTTCTTCAGAAATTATTTCTCCAGACGAGGGTTCGTCCTGGCCCAGTCCCAGAGCTTGCGCTTCGCTGACAATGTTTCTGGTGGCGGCCGCATCGGCTTCGGGGGGAGCGGGCGGAGCTACGCCTAACATTTCTTCGTCGCTGGCAATCAAGTAACCGTCTTCGTTGAGGTTGCCAATGATTTGCTCGGCGGCCTCGCGGACTTCGCGGCTCAGGCTCAGCGCGCCCAGCTGCCACGCTAGGTGGTCGGTGAGAGTAGTGGGTTTGGAGAGGAAGTTTTCGAAGGACGGACGCTCGATCTCTTCCATCTCGCCGCGGGTGCGGTAGCCGGGATCGAGATAATCCTGGAAGAAGGAACCGAAGTCGATCTCTTCGAAGGGATCTTTCTTTTCGGCGGTGATGGGAGCTTCTTCGCCGGAGACGGTGGCTGCGCGGTCTCGATCTTCCTCTTTGCGGCCGACTTCGTCGAGCAGCGGGACAGATTCTTCGAGCTCTTCGAGAACGGGATTCTCGACCATCTCGGTATTGATCATGTCCTTGAGCTCAAGTTTATTGAGGGCGAGGACGGAGACCATCTGCACCAGGCCAGGGGTGAGGATCTGGCGCTGCGACAGCTTGACGCTTAGTTTGTGCTGAAGTAAGACCATGTTTCAAAGTTTGTCCCTAAAAAGCTGCCCCTCAGCGCCTAAAGGCGCTCAAGTCACGAACTTTAGCGGCACGGCTTAAGCCGTGACCTTCCCGACACCTATACCAGCGAGAAGCTTTCTCCCAGATATACTCTTCTCACTTCCGGATCACTGGCCAGTTGCTCGGGCTGGCCATGGCGGAAGATGCGGCCGTCGTCGATGATGTAGGCGCGATCGGTCACAGAAAGAGTTTCGCGCACGTTGTGATCGGTAATCAACACACCGATGCCGCTGGCCCTAAGACTGCTGATAATTTTCTGCAAGTCGAGAACGGCAATGGGATCGATCCCGGAAAAAGGTTCGTCCAGCAAAATGAAGGTTGGGTTGATGCACAGGCAGCGGGCAATCTCGACCCGGCGGCGTTCGCCGCCGGATAAGGCGTAGCCCCGATTCTGCCGAATGTGCTCCAAGCCAAGTTCATCGATAAATTTTTCCATCTTCTCGCGGCGCTCGTGCCAGGACATGGGCTGAGCCTCCAACACCGCGAGGATGTTCTCCTCCACCGTGAGTTTGCGAAACACCGAAGCTTCTTGCGGGAGATAGCTGATGCCATACTGGCGTGCCCGCAGGTACATGGGAACGTCAGTGATGTCCTGACCGTCGTACAGCACGCGGCCAGTATCAGGGGGGATCAGGCCAACAATGGCATAAAACGTGGTTGTCTTGCCTGCACCGTTCGGGCCAAGTAAACCCACCACTTCGCCCTGCTCGACACGCAGGCTGACACCATTTACAACGCGACGGCCACGATACGACTTGCCAATTTCATCGGTGGCTAGGGTACGCATTTATCGTGCCACTTGTCTTTATTTATCGTGCCACTCGATTTATCGGGCCACTCGCGTTTGAGTTACCACAGGAGTAGTTGCTTCGCCTTCTACGAGCACCCTATCATCGCCTCTGAAGAAAGTCAACGAAACCCCGGTAACTCTGCCTTGTTCGGCATCAAAAATGCTAGGCGGTCCGCCGGTGAGGACGAATTTGTCGTCGCTCGCGGTATAGACCAGCATCTTCCCGTCGGCTCGCCGGCCTGGCTGGAGGACGATGACATCGCCTTCGGCGACCATGTGATCCAACTGACCGGGCCCGGCAAGTGATTGATGGCTTGGGGTTTGGGTCACAATTTGGGCAGTGGTCTGGCTCCGAGGCAGGAGATACGCATCCATGTGGCTGGCGGATACGGTGAAGTTGGTTCCCTTGGCTACTACACCCCCATCGTAGTGAGCATGGCGGTCAGCATCGGCATAGGTGAGTAAGGTGGAAGTTATGGTGATGGGGCTGGTATCGCTGGGCTTTTCCTGAGATTTTATCTTCGCTTTAGATTCGCCTCCATCGTGCGGCTTGGCTGGCTGAGGCTGGATTCTCTGTGGAACCTTATCCGGCTGAACTGTCCCGGGTAGAAGCAGCTTCGTCTGCACAAGTACTGTGGAAACCGGTTGCGCTGTGGTGCCCTGGGCCACGAGGAAACGGCGATCACGGTCGAACTGGATCGAGGGTGCTTCAACGATATTCGCGTCCTGCCATAAACGTGCGTTGCCTTTATAGAAAGCGACTGCGGGCGAGTTGTGCGCCGTCATGGTGGCGGCGGTCACGTGAATTGGCGAAGCGGAGGCCAGCAGCGCGCCGTTCGGTTGTTCGGTGAGCTCACTGTAGGTGCTTTTGACGTCTCCGTCAGCAAAGGCATCATCGCTGTCGCGATTGATGCGGATAATCCTCGCCGTTGTGACCATGCTGCCTTCGGAGACACGCGGGCTTCCGGTAAGTACCAAGACCCGGTCGGCGGGAGTGTAGAGCGCTTTGTCTGCCCAGGCTTGTGTGCGTTTCGTGGGCGGCTGATTGTCGGTGTAAGCGACGCTTCCCTGCTGGATGATCGACGCGATTCCACCTTCGGGGAGGAACTTCGCATCCAGTGTGCGGCTGGTGCTCACACGGTCGGGCAGGCCCGCGGCAGAGTTCACGATCTTCGCATCGGGTGCGCCATGCAGAGAAGTCAGGCGGCTGGAACCGTCGGGGGTCTCGGTAAATTTCGCATCAAAGCGGCCGGCGGTGATGACGGTGTGTTGGGTAGAACTTTGAACGGAAGTTTTCGCGGTCGTTTTTGCGGTCGTTTCTGCAGTCTGCGGAGCCAAGTTCTGCACCGGAGTGATCGTGATCTGCGCAGCCCCGGAAGTTACGGCGCGGTCGAGGCGGCTTCCCTCGGCAACAAAGAAGTCGATGATGGGCGCGGTAATGTCGAAATCCTGGGGTGACGAGGAATTTTCCGAAGCATGCTCCGGGGCATCGGCCGCGGACGTTTCGGTATGGACAGCATGCTGTGAAAGGCGGACTCCGTCCGCGGCATGAACTTTCTGGAGCTGGTTCTGACCCAGGAAATCCAGGACAGCGCGTCCGGCATCGCCCCGCATGGGCTGAGAGCCAATCCGCTCGATGTGGACATTGCCAGTCAACGTGGCCGTGCGCAAAAGGTTTTGCTTGCTGGTTAGCAGGAGATCGGCTTGGTCGGCGCGGCCGCGCATCTGATCGGTATTTTGCTCCGTAGTCTTTGTCTCTGTCTCTGCATTCACATTTCCAACGGCTAGGACGCGCTGCACTTCGTTCTCCGGACCGAGGAAGAACGTGGCCTGTTCCGACCGCACGGTTCCGCTCTCGCGCACCATACGGGGATGGTCCAGCACGATTTCATGGGGGTCGCGGGTGACTATGCCATGGGTGGCGAAAAGTTTGGCGCCATCCTGCCCATTCAACATCACATGGACCTGTGTCGCCAGCGTGAGCGCGCCGATCTTTGCCGCGTAGTGGACGCCTATAGCCCAACCCGTAGCTTGCGGCGTGCGGAAATCGACCCGCGCTTCGGTGGAGGCGTCGCCGCTGTCGCGATTGAAGATCAGGTCGCTGGTCTTGAGATGGATGGGGTTCTTGAGCTCTTTCGGAGTCGCTTGATCGGGTGCGGTCACACCCGTTGGGTTGGCTTGCAGATCGATTTGAACTTCGCCGTGAGCCGTGACGTTGCCGGATTGCGGATCGTAGGTGAAGTTGTCGCCATAAATCTGGTCGAAGCGGGAGGTATCGCGGCCGTAGAGGATGATGCTGACATCGTGCAATTCAGCGTGGCCGTTGAGCTTGAATTCTTTGACGTTCTTGGCGTGGATGGTAAAGACTGTGCGGCCCGATTCTGACTTCGAAAACTGAAAGCCACTGGCCGTCTGCTTGATGTCATAAGAGATCTTGCCGGGGAATCCTAAGAGCACGCTACGCTGGCGCAGACGGGCGTAGAGATACATGCCCGCCACCACCGCGGTGAACAGGACAGCGATTACGGCCAGCCAGCGGCGTAGGCGGTAGATCGGGAGGGGCATGCTAGATTCAGTTTAATGGAATTGGGGGCAAAGAGTGGTCAGTGGCTAGTGGCCAGTAGTCAAAACAAATCAACGGTTGTCGAATTTTCAGGCGCTTCGAATGTGGTCTGGAGATCAAGCCGTTTGAAATCCCGCAGTGTGAGTTCCAGGCCGCCGAAGTCGGGATGATCGTTGTGGCTGATGGTGAAGGCGATGTCGATGGCGTCTCCGGCAAGTAGCGGCGATTGCTGCAAGCGTTCGGCCATGTTCCAGCCGAGGGCGTCGAGAACAGTTCTCATCTCCCGGTTCTCCGTTTTCAGTTCTTGAGTACCACCATTTCCGTTCGACTTCAGCTTCAGCTTGATGTGTTTGTCTTTCAGAATCTTGGGTGGAGCGATCAGTCGCACGGCGCGGGCGATGAATGCGGGCTCGTGGTTGCTCGCTCCATAGGGTTCGAACAGACGCAATATTTGAAAGAGTGCGGGAGTGATTTCATCCAGATCCAGTTCCGCTTCCACATCAAGCACGGGATCGAAATCCGCCGGGGTTAGGCGCGTGCGGGCGAAGGTATCCAGTTCGGCTCGCAGTTGAGCAACATTCGCCGAGGGCATGGCGAAGCCGCACGCGTGGGAGTGTCCGCCGTAGCGCGTGAAAAGACTGCTGCTGGATTCGACGGCCTCGAGCAGATGGAAGGGGCGAATAGAGCGGCCGGAACCGAAAGCTTCTTCGCCATCGCGCGAGATGACCATAGCGGGGCGATGGTAGCGCTCGACCACGCGCGTGGCCGCGATGCCGATGACACCCCGGTGCCAGCCCTCGCCGTCGACGACAATGCAGTAGGCCTCGCACAGCGCGGGATCGCCGGCGATGCGCTCGTTGATTGAACGCAGAATGCGGCGCTCTTCTTCCTGACGCTCGGCGTTGAGGCGATCGAGTTTGCCGGCAAGTAGCCGGGCACGATCTACATCCTTCACACTGAAGAGTTCGATCACGTCGCGGGCTATGTCCATGCGTCCGGCGGCATTGATGCGCGGCGCGATGCGGAAAGCAACTTCGGCGGAGGTTGGCGGACGCTTGGCGGAAATCTGGGCTACTTCGAGCAGGGCTTTGAGGCCGGGATTTACTGCGCGTCGCAGAGCATCGAGGCCCAGCTTGGCGAATACTCGATTTTCGCCGGTGAGCGGGACGGAGTCGGCGATGGTTGCGATAGCCACAACTTTCATGAATGAGAGCAGGAGGCGCGCGTGATCTTTTTCGGGGAGGCGGCGCTGCATCAATCCCTGCGCCACTTTGAAGGCGACGCCGGCGCCGCAGAGTTGCTTGTAGGGATACTCGCATCCAGACTGATTGGGATTGACTACCGCGTGCGCTTTGGGCACGCCGTCCGGTCCGGGCAGGTGATGATCGGTGACGATGAGATCGACGCCGAGACGGTGCGCGGTCTCCGCGGGGGCGAAGGCGCGAATGCCCATATCCACGCTGATGATGAGACGAATGCCGGTGGCGGCGGCGCGCTCAATCACGTCGTCGCGCAGATCATAGCCTTCGCGAATGCGGTGCGGGACGTGGAAGTCGGCTGTGCCGCCGCAGAGTTCGATGGCAGTCTTGAGAATGATGACGGCCATGGTGCCATCGACGTCGTAATCGCCGTAGATCAGGATGGATTCCTTGCGCTCGATGGCGGCATCCAGACGGTCGACGGCGGCGCGCAGGCCGGTCATTTGCTCGGGCGCATGAAGGTGGGCGATAGAAGGAGCGAGGAAGCGGGCGGCGGAGTCGGACTCCGTGATGCCGCGCCGGATGAGCAGACGGGCGAGCGTGTGAATGGGAGCGCCGCGGCTTGCGCCGTTCGATGCCGGGGCGCTAAGGTGCAAAGAGGGTAGCTCGCGCAGTGCTGCGGCCAGGCTTTGCACCTGCGCTGAATCTTCAGCAGCCAGTTCCCAGCGCACGGCTAGCCCTCGTCGTCCGGGTCCGATTCGTCGATGGGGATGCCGCCAAAATCTTCCGACACTTCCAGCAGATGCTGGTAGCGGTCGTACCAATCGGTGCTGGCTTCGCAGAGGAACATCGATCCCTGGTAGGCCCAGCCAAGTTGCAGGAATCCCACCTTGCCAACGTGAGTGCGCAGCCAGCGGGCGTCTTCAACGTCGTCGCCGTCGGTGAACTCGGAGTGGGAAAGTCGTTGCACCAACTCGTCCAACTCCGCGCGTTCCAACTTCCAGGAATGCATGGTGAGGAATGGCGCGCCCGAGCTCTTGGCGAGTTCAACGAAATCCTTCCAGGCGTCGGGATTCGACCCCGTCTCCCACATGACGCATTGCACTTCGTCATAATCCACGTAGCCGTGGAAGCGGCTCATGCCATGACCTTCGATGAAGGCGATCATGTCATCTTTTATGGTGGATAAATCGTCTGGCGTGGGCGACATAGTGGACTGTGCTTACGATTTGTTATTGTATGCCGATTGGGCATGAAGCTGCCAGCAGTGGATTTTTCGGCTGTCGGAGGTGCGTCTTTGGCCGCAACATTTAATGCCTCTGAGAAACCTCGCGGCGTGTAAGATCGGTGGCATACGCCTGTCGCGAATGCCGTGTTACACTTTATGATTCGCAAACAAAAACCTGCTGACACAGGACATTCTACCCGCACATGCTTCTTTCCAAGGAATATGTGGGCTACCTGGCCCGCGAAGTTACCAAGAAACTGATTGCCGGCAACGCTATCGAAACCACGGCCGTGCCGAAAGTGACGGAGCGCGTGCATGCCGCTCTGCTGGAAGAACTCACGCTCGAAGACCGCATCAACGATGAAGTGCGGGTCATCCTCGAAGCCTACTCGGAAGAGATGAATAAGACCGGCGCCAACTACCAGGAGATGTTTCGCAAGGTGAAAAGCGAACTGGTGCGTAAGTACAAGGCGGTGCTGTGAGACTGAGCCGCGACAAAGTAAACGTGCTGGCACGGGCGGTCGCCGATGCGCTCAAACAGATAGATGAAGTCGATTTCATCGAAGACCCCAACACCATCCGGCAGGAAACCCGCAAGATTCTCGAAGACCTTCTCAATCACGAAGAGAGGATCGATATTGCCGCCCGGCAGAAAATCGAGAGCCAGAAGCGGACCATCCTCGAAGGTTCGCAGGAGTGGGACATTCTGTACCGCAAGTATTACAACGAGGAAGTGAAGAAGCTGGGGATCTGATTTCCCGATCAGCGCTGCTGTACGCTCAGAGCCGGCCGGTTAATACCTGAACCAACAAGAGCGTTCCGATGCCGGTCAAGCCGAGGTAAAGATATTTTAGAAAAGCCTCTCCGTGCAGGCGATGATTGATCACCCTGCCGAGGAAGGCGCCTAACAGGGTGACCGGGAGTGAGAGCAGATAATAATGGGTTACGACCGGAGTCCATAATCCGGCGAGCCAGTAGCCCGCCATGCCAATAATACTGGCGGGCAGAAAATATCCTTGCAGGGTTGCGCGAAAGTGTTGCGCCGACCAGCGCCGCATGGCCCCGTAAACGGCGAGCGGTGGGCCATTCATTCCATAGGCTCCGCCCAGCACCCCGGCGCAGAATCCACAGGCAAGCAGCCATCCTCGACTGTCGCGTTTCAGTTCCAGCGGGGTGCGGCCGATCATGGAGTAGATGGAGAACGCGAGGATGATTACTCCCAGCGTAGCTTTGACCAGCCTTTGATGATTGCTCGTGAGGAGCAGAAGGCCGAGCGGAATACCAAAAAGAGTGGCAAGCACGAGCCAGGCCGTGCTGCGCAGGTGAATCTTCTTCCAGTCCTGTATGACAACTATGCCGGCAATGGTAATCGACACCAGCACGGCGAGTGGGGCAGCCACCTTCAGCGGAATGCAGAAGGCGAGCAATGGAACCGCAACCAAGGCTTCGCCAAAGCCGAATGTCGACCGGATCAGCGTGGCGATCAATACGATAAATAAAACTTGCAGGGTAGTGACGTCGATTATGACCTCCCGAGGAAAGCGAAATTCGTCATAGACAGCATATACAGCGTAGTGGTTTTGTTGTTCCTGGTCCAAGAAACTCAGAGGCTGGGCAAAGGGATCCTTCGACTGCGGTTTTGCTTCGCATTCGCGAAGCACAACCTCGCTCAGGATGACAGAGTTGGAAGATTGCAGAGAGGACAAAAAAGCCCCGCACTCGCGCGCAGGGCATGAATGGTCGAAGGACAAGAAGCAACTTTCAGGCCGCTTTCCGCCGCTGCTGGATGGTCTCCAGTAGCTGCCGGTACTTCTGCGCATTGCCCGCGATCTTCTTCTGCGGAAGGCTATTGATCCACAGCTCGTGAGGAACGCTGCGACGTTCGCGGCGAGTGCCGACAGAGCCGCGATGCAAGACATTGGCCGGGCGCTTGTCGGCGGTCTGTTGCAGCCAGCCGCTGCCGGAATTCACGTTGAAGGTTCCGATGTAGCCACCCGCCAGTAGCTGTAACGGAGTCTGAATCTTGTTCATGCGATCGAACTGGGTGGAGCCCTCGGCGCGGAAACTCTCAAACCACGACGGGTAGACGAAATCGGAAACCAGGATGTTATCGATTTGATAGCCGAGGCTATCATCTTCGCAGGCGTCGCAGACTTCGTAGGCGTAGAGAGTTCCGGCAGTGTTGGTGTTCTGCACGAAAACGGTGAGGTTGATGTTGGGGTCGCCGAGCATCTCCAGCAGCTCATGGCTGGCGGTGACGGTCCAGGATGTGCCCGCCTTCAGGTCGCTGGCGACGAAGACCTTGCCGATGGGAAGTCCTTCGGTGGTGAGATCGTGGTATCCCAGGGCATTGGCCTGGTCGGAGTCGTCGAGCATGACCAGCCACCAGCTTCCATTAGGCGGCTGAGTGCCCTTGGGGACAACGGTAAGTTGGGCAGCGGTCCCCCAGACAGGACCGAAGTCATTGGTCACTTGCTTCTGGAGCGCAGCCACGACGGGCGCGACATCTGTGTCGGCCAGTACGGTGCTCTCGTTGATCACAGAAATTTGGATGGTTGGGGTTTGTGCGTGCGTGGGTTGCGGCATATAGATTCTCTCCTGGGGAAAAATTCGGAGAACGCGCAGCAGTTGAGTTGCGTGACTCTGTGATTCAAAGGCTATACGCTGATCGAGTAGGGGAAATGCTTTTGCAGATAAAAAAGTGAAGCGCGTTTCCAAATTGGAACCGGCGCTTCGATGGAGTGGTCGATCAAGTTTGATTCATGTTCGCTATCGATTATGTTTCGATCTCTTGAAATCACGGCCACGGTAACGCAGGCAGCGAGGGACGCGGGTTTTGATCTCGTGGGCATCGCTCCGGTGGAGGATGCTCCAGAGCTGGAATACTTTCCGCGCTGGATTGCCGCGGGGCACGCTGGCGAGATGAAGTACCTGGAAGCGCGCGACGAGCAGGGCCGGCTGAAGCGCGCGTCTCTCGCGCACGCCGCACCCTGGGCTCGCAGCGTTGTGGTTTGCGCCATCAACTACAACACGGCGCAACCGTATTCCACGCAGGCGCCGCGGGGCTCAACGAAAAATGAAGCGCGCGGGTGGATTTCGCGCTACGCCTGGGGCCAGCAGGACTATCACGATTCGGTGATGCCGCGACTGCGGCAGGTTGAGGCGGCGATGAAGAGTGCGTGTGGAAGCGACGATCTGATCACACGCTGTTACGTTGACACTGGGCCGATCGTCGAGCGGGTGGCGGCGAAGTACGCGGGGATCGGGTGGATCGGGAAGAACACGTGCATCATTAATCAGAAAGTGGGCTCGTGGATGTTCCTGGGCGTGATGCTTACCTCGCTCGAACTCGAGTCCGAGCTGCCCGCTCCGGATCGCTGTGGTTCCTGCACGCGCTGCATCGACGTTTGCCCGACCGATGCGCTGATCGCGCCGTATCAGCTCGATTCCAACAAGTGCATCGCCTATCTGACGATTGAAAAGCGTGGTGAGCTTCCGCAGGATGACGAGTTACGCTCCGGAATGGGGCGGCACATCTTCGGCTGCGACATTTGCCAGGATGTTTGCCCGTGGAACCGGAAGGCGCCGGCTACGAACGCTGCTGAGTTTCAGCCGCGGCCAGAGTTGGTGAATCCTGCGCTCGACTGGCTGGCGGAGATCAGCGCGGAAGAATTTCGCCGTACGTTTCGGGGCTCGCCGGTGCGGCGGGCGAAGCGAGCGGGGCTGCGCCGGAATGCGGTCATCGCCATAGGCAACAGTGGAGACCGGAAGTTTCTTCCATTGCTTGAGAAGCTGGCGGGGGACGAAGACGAAGTGGTCAGGGAGAGTGCCGCCTGGGCTACCCGGAGACTGACTGCGATCCAGATCAATAAAAACACAGATCGATCTTGCTAAAATACCTGGAATCAACGAGATGCGAACTCTAGATCGGTTTGAATCCGGGCAAAATACAGAAAGCAAACAACTTGCCCGTAAAATATCCTATTCAAAAGACTTAGGCGATTATGCGTGGGCTAAGTACCTTTGAATCAGCGACCGGCTCGCAAAATATTGCATTCGCGAGAGTTATCTTGTTGCTATTATGATTGTTAGTTGTAAATCACTCGGACATCCGGGACGAGCACTCCGACCTCTTTGCCTGTTTTCGTGCCAGCATAGACCACATCGCCTGCAGTGACGACAACTGGGCTCATCGGTACCCCGGGTTCCCTGAATGTCTTGATCCGCACATTGACGATGGGAATATCGCCAGATGCAATGCTGTACTTAATGCGAGCCAGAAAGCAGTCGCCATCGGATTCGATCATGACCCGCTGCGCGAGAAGTATGAGGGGATGCCGATTTCCAGTTTCCTGAAAGAAGTGCAATCCGCAGCGGATTTGTCAGGCAAAGCCGGGCAGTCCGCGGATACGAAGTAGCAAACTGGGGGGATGATTTTCGTGGCATTCATTATGCGTGCGATGCAGATTTAACCTTCTTTTCACACTCCCATATCTATTGCGTTTTCAATCAGGTACGCACTGTACTGGATTCCTTGTTATCTGTCTGACTTCCGTAACTCGCGTTCCTGATTTTTGGCAACTAATCTATCCAGAAGGGGTTATTACAAGCGACTAGCTATGCCTTGTCTGGGGAGAGTTCGGCGCACGTTGTGCACGTTGTTTGTGCTAGTGGCGGCGTCCGCCTCGTTGGCTGGAGCGTCGGCTACTCTTCTGCTGGAAGAGCCTTACGGGAAGCTGGGATTCTTTACGGGCACGGGACATGCGGCTGTGTATTTATCCGGAGTGTGCGCGGAGACGCCGCTGGTGTTGCGGCCCTGCGCTCCGGGCGAACTGGGCGCGGTCATCAGCCGCTATGACGGAGTTGGGGGATACGACTGGGTGGCGATTCCACTCATCCCTTATCTCTACGCAGTCGAGCAGCCGGAGGATATTCCGCTGTTTGTAGATCCGAAGGTAGTCACGTTTTTGCGCGATCAGTATCGACGCAAGCATCTGGAAGCGGTCGCACCGGATCTGAGCAGCGGAGAAACTCCGGGTGGGAATTGGTATGAACTGGTGGGCTCCGCCTATGACCGGGCGTCGTACGCGTTCGAAATCGAAACCACGCAGGCGCAGGACGAGGCTTTCATCCGCAAGTACAATTCGGCGCCAAACTATTCGCACTTCCGGACGGTCTCCCATAACTGCGCGGACTTCGCCAAGGATGTAATCAACTTCTATTATCCGAAGGCGCTGCATCGCAGCATCGTTGCCGATGTGGGGATGACCACGCCCAAGCAGATGGCGAAGACCATGGTCAAGTTCAGCACGCGCCATCCTGAATTCGAGTTCTCGCGTTTCGTGATCCCGCAGGTTCCGGGCACGGCGGCACGCAGCACGGCAGTGCATGGAGTGGTGGAATCTTTTTTAAAATCGAAGAAATATATTGTTCCCAGCGCCGTGGTCAGTCCGATCTTTGCGGGATGCGTGGTGGCTGTGTATGAAGGCACGGGCGCGGGCCGTTTTAATCCGGCGAAGCAGGCGCTGGTCTTTAATGCACAGCGCGCGCTCGAACCGCCGGTCGGGCCCGAGGATCGGCGATCCTTCCAGATCGAACTGAACCATCTGGTGGCCGCGGATGCTGCGGAAACCAGCAGCGCTCATGTCCAAAAAACATTGGGACGCCTGATGGCCAGCGCAGAGCCTGGTTTCGATTCTCAAGGACACCCGGTTCTGCGAATCCGCTCAGGGGAAGAAGAAGTGGTGAGCGTGGGCATCACCGGCGGCAACATCTTCACCAAAGACTCATCCGGGCAATTCGCCCAGCAGATTCTTGAGGCCCGGCTGGGGGCTGAACTGCGGCGCGGAAATCCGCCTAAAGTTTCTGAGAGTGATGTAGAGCACGACTGGAATCTGCTGCAGAAGGCCCTGAACGCTTCCGATAATCAAGTAGCCGCGGAATCGGCCAGACCATTGCAAGCTGGCGCTGCACGCTGGGATCACGGCGGAAATCGGCCGTGAGCATCTAATTCCTCAAACACAAAAATCACAACGATCCTGGCCAGCCGATACCCGGCTGGCTTTACTGTTGATCCTGTGGTGGTGGTTGCAGTGGTGGTTGTTGCGGTGGCCGCATTGGCAGGCCGGGAGCCAGAGGGGTGGGCTGTTGCCCCGTCTGTTGTTGTTGCTGCTGTTGCAGTTGCCGCTGCTGCATCTCCTGCAACATTTGCTGCGGAGTCTTGACACCAGGCTGGTCCGGGGAACTGGCCGGTGGCTCTGCCTCGGCTGCGCCCTGATCCGGGGTATCATCGACAGCATCATCCGCGGCATCGGGAGTATCCGCTGCGGCGCTAATTGCCGCAGGAGTGGCCGGGTTGTTGCCAGCCTGCGCCGACGGAACTGGCGTGTCCGGCGGCTTAGCTACCAGAACCACTCGTACCAGCGCATTCGCATCATCCGGGGAGCCCAGCAGTATGTAATTGAAGTGTGATCCATTCAGCAACTCAGCCATCACTTCCCGGGCGGGTGCCGGGCCCAGGCGCGTGACGACTCGCTCGCTGGCAGTAGCAGGGATTTCGATGTCGGCGGAGGTATGCTTGCGCACGCCGCGCAGAATGTCGGCCAGGGTGGAGTTTGGGGCGACAATGGTCAGCAATCCATCCTGATAACTCACTTCTGGCGCCACCGCCGGCATGGCATCCAGAGGAACCTGAGGCACGGGACCTTGCGTCCCGGAGGGCAACGGAGGTGGCAACGGCTGTTTCTTGACCTTGTGTACTCGATGCGCCGTCTGTGTATCCGCCCGCGCGGCGATTGGCAGGCACAAGAGGCCAGCCGCCAGTAACCCTGTAAGCTTTAATCCCGCGCTCATGACAGAACCTCCACTGCGATCTTCTCTGGGGAGACGGTAGGCATATTAAGAGCAATTCTAGCACCGCTTTTGCGCTCGCACCGCCAGTTCAATCCTACCGCCAGTTGCTCTACTTTATAGAACGTATTGACTTTACTGACTTGCAGGCCGAGATTTGATAGGAGCGGCAGCTCTGGGTGTGCAACTCCTTGCACTTGCTGGGACGCACGTGGAGCGTACAATTTCTCTTTTGGGAGCGAAAGATGCTTGACGCAGGCTGCTTCCTGAAACGCTATTTTCTGAATCATAGTCTGAACGCCAATTTGAACAACAGGGTGCCCTTGGCCACTTGGCGCAGGCGCCTGGCGCTTCGCTGTGCCGCCGCCCTGGCTCTGCTGGTATTTTCCGCGTCGAGTGTGATCGCGGAAAGTTGCGCTACAGCGAGCGACATGGACGCCGCCACGCGCACTGCTCTCGTGGCTGCGGGTCTGCGCGATTTCGATCTCGTGGCCAAAGGGGATGCAACGTCACTCCGCCAAAGCGCGATCCCCAGCCTGGCCGCCGATTTTTCCGCCATTGAGACCACTGTCAAGGACAACCAAGCTGCTCTGGCTGCTTCCAAGGCTTCCGCGCGTCCGCCTTTTCTGCTGGATGCGGAAGGGACGACACCCATTCCGCGCGCAGAATTTTTCTGCGGTGTTTTCGGCAGCAAAGGCCAAACCAGCGACAGTGCTGTCTTCTCTTTGAACAATCTTCCGCCCGGCAAGTATGGTGTGGTCATTCTGGATGCGCCGTCACCGAAGGGCGCACACACGGTTTCGCTGATCCTGCAGCAGCAAAGTTCAGACTGGAAGCTGGGAGGCCTCTATATCAAATCCGCACAATCCGGCGGCCATGACATTGAGTGGTTCGTCTCGCACGCCCGCGACTTCCAGAGCAAGGGCCAGATGCACAACGCCTGGCTCTACTATCTCGAGGCGCGCTCTCTGGTTTCGCCTTTGCCATTCATGAGCACCGCGGCCACCGACAAGCTTTATGACGAATCGCAGAAGATGCAGCCGGCCGATTTCCCTGCCGACGGCAAGACCACAGACCTTTCCGCCGGGACCACAACCTACAAGCTCACCGCGCTTTTCCCCGACGTCGTGGGCAACGATCTCGACCTGGTCGTGAAATACCAGGCGGCAGACATTTCCAACACCACGCAGACTTATCAGAACAACGTTGCCGTGATGAAGGCGCTGGTCGCGAAGTATCCCGAACTGCGGGTCGCGTTCGCTTCCGTGGTTGCCCGCGCGGTTGACCCTAGCGGCCGCGATTATGGCACGCTGCTGGCGATGAAGGATATTAAGTAGGAAGGTCAGTGGTCAGTGGCCAGTTCTTGCTCGAGCAGGCAGTCTTTTGGATCTTTGTCGTCGCGCAGGCCTAAGAATACTGGGGCTCGCAGCTTCGGACCGCTGCCGCTGTTCGCTCCGTCTGTCCATTCTGCGAACTCGATCTCGGCTACGAGTTCCGGCTTTACCCAGTACACTTTCCGCAGCGCTTCGACTTCACCGTGGAACGGGTTCTTCTTTGTCTCCCGTTTCTTGAGGAGTTTCCAGATTTCGTCGAGGGACTTCTGGTCGAATCCGCTGCCCGCCTGGCCAACATGAATCAGGCGGCCTTGCTTGTCATAGAGTCCGAGGACAATCGAGCCGAAATGGGCGCGGGTGCCTTCCGGTTCGGTGTATCCGCCGATCACGCATTCCAGCCGGTGCGTAATTTTGATCTTCAACCATTCGGTGCTGCGCCGCTCCTGATAAATGCTGCCGCGCTTCTTGGCCAGGATGCCTTCGAGGCCTTTTGAGCGCGCCATTTCGAACAGCGCTTGGCCCTGCTTCTCGTAATGATCGGAATAGCGCACGGAATCGCCGGAGACCAGCAGAGAGGCCAACTTTTTCTTTCGCTGTTCGAGCGGTACGCGACGCCAATCGTAGCCGTCGAGATAGAGCAGATCGAAGGCGTAATACAACACCGGCACGTCTGCCTTGGCCGTCGCGTGCCGCCCGCCGGGACGAAATCCGGTTCGCTGCTGCATCAGGCTGAACGACGCTCGTCCCTCTTCATCGAGCGCGACCACTTCGCCGTCGAGAATTACACTCTTTGCTTTAACGAAAGCGGGCAGGTCTTTTAGTTCGGGATAGCGCGAGGTTAGCTCGTTCTGATTCCTCGACACCAGCCGCAGTTTTCCATTTTCGATGAAAGCTACTGCGCGATAGCCATCCCATTTTATTTCGAAGAGCCACTCCGGGCCGTCGAAGGGCTCGTTCACGGAAGTGGCTAGCATGGGATGGATGGTGGAGGGCATGGGGCGCTTGATTGCGGCGGAGGACGAGGAAGGAAGTGCATTCAACACAGGGGGCCCTTCGGCTTTGCTCAGGGCAAGCTCCGAGGACACGGGGTAGTTCTTGGGATCGGACTGGGCTAGCTCAGAAGATGAAGGATACTCCGCGTTTAGTTTTTTAGTTTTTTTTTAGCGGTTGGTTTCTTTGCTAGATTCTTTTTATCCAGCTTGGCCACGGCATCGGCCAGCCATGCGGCCTTCAACTTCCCGCGTCCTGATGGACGACTAGTCCACTCTTTCGATCCCTCATCTCCTGCGATCTCCGCCAGGCTGCGCTTGCTCAACACCGACTCGTCGTACTCATCAATGTCATAGCCCTCGACTTCATGGTCGTCATGCTTCTTGATCAGCAGCCATTCATTGCCCTTGCTTCCGGGACGGCGGCCCTTCATCTTGACTATAGCGAAGTCGCCCTTCAATTTCTTTCCGTCGAGACGGAATTTCAAATCGCCTTTGGCCAGCATTGCGGCGGCTTCGGCTTCAGTTCCCGGCACGTATTTTCCCTGCACCGGAATCGGAGAAAGCGGCTGCCACGTGCCCACGTCCCACACCATTACCGTGCCGGCGCCGTAGTTGTCTTCCGGGATGATGCCTTCGAAATCGAAATATGAAACTGGATGATCCTCTACCTGCATGGCGAGGCGCTTGTCCGCGGGATCGAGCGACGGGCCCTTGGGCACCGCCCACGATTTCAGTACGCCCTCCATCTCCAGACGAAAGTCATAGTGCAGCCGCGTGGCGTCGTGCTTCTGCACCACGAAGCGGTGACCGGCTTTGGCTTCGACTTTCGCTGGAGGCTCGGGCGTTTGATCAAACTTGCGTTTTCGTTTGTATTCTTCCAGGGGCATAGAAACACCATTTAACCACAGAGATGCCGAGTCAGAATCTTAAACACAGAGGGCACGGGGGAACACAGAGGAAATCCTTGTAACTCTTTCGGCGTGCTTTAGAATCCTTGCACCATGCAACGTGAATTTCCCGAGGTTCCGCTGGTTGGCGTGGGCGCCATTATCATCGAAGACGCTCGCGTGGTTCTGGTGAAGCGGCGTCACCCACCGCTGCAGGACGAATGGTCCATCCCGGGAGGGGTGCTTGAAGTTGGCGAACTGGTGCGCGAAGCTGCGGTGCGCGAGGCTCACGAGGAAACTGGGCTCATCGTGGAGTCCGGGGAACTCCTCGGCGTCTACGATCGCATTTTGCGCACTCCGGAGCAACGTGTGCAATATCACTATGTTTTGATTGATTTTCTGTGCCGGAGGGTTGCGGGAGATCTCGCCGCGGCCAGCGACGCGGCGGAAGTGCGGTGGTTTACGCGGGAGGAATTGCCGGGGCTGAGCCTCGCGGAAGATACGCTGGACGTGATACGCAAGGGCTTCGCCAAAGTGCGGGTCGATTCGTAATACTCTGGCTCCGGTTACTGGTGAAAATTGCGATTCTACAGCAGGATGCGGAGTAAAATTGCCTGTGGCGACGCCTTGGGCTGTGTGGAGAATCGAAACTTGAGTCTGGCGGCAGCTACTTCCGTAGTACCGAATCCGGGAACGGTTGCGGCAATGATAGTGGGGGTGCTAGCGTCCTGCGCATTCCTCGCTTGGATGATGTGGCTAGTCTGCCGGTCAGCGGAGCGCGCAGAGCGAGATCCGAAGTACCTCCGTCATCGTCTCATTCGCTGGGGTACGCTCTACGTCGCCGTTGTGGTGATCGCTCTGGTGGAGGTTGCGACGGGAAAAGAGCCTAAAGTGCTGCTCATTGGCTTGCCTATCACTATGCTGATCGCTTGGCGGTTTTTCCGGGCGGCAACTAAAGTAAAGCTTCCTCCCGAATAGGGGTAGACGGTAACTGTCGTAGCAGGCTGCTACGACACCTAGTCGCTGTACATTAGGAATGCGACTCCTTCCGACCTCCATCAGCCACGTCATCTTCCCACTCCGCATCACAAGCGTGGCAACGCCAACCTGAACGTTGCACGGGCATCGGCACGTGCAGGAATGCGCTCATGTAGGCGATGGGGCGGTCCAACTCCTGGAAATTCACATCCAGCGACTGGCACTTGGGACAGCGCGGCTGCTCATACAGCCCGACACCTTGCACGTAGAGACCTTCGAGAATCGGCTCGTCGAGAAGCTTCTGCGCGTTCTCCGCATCCACGGCCCGCACCTTGAGTTTGATCCCGCCGATGAAGTTCGAAATGAACCAGTCCAAGCGGACCAGGTTTTCATCGGCTAGAAAGCATTCGATGCCCGCCGACTCCAGACTGCCCTTCGCCAGTAGCGCCTCCGGCAGATCGCGAAACTGCCGGATGGTCACAAGTTCGCATATTTCCATTTGCTGACGCGGCTCCATTGCCGAATCGTCAGGAAATTCGTCGTCAGGAAATTCGAGGTGCCTGTGGTCCATCTCGTCTTCGAGCGCATCCCAAGCCAGTTCGGTCAGTGACTCGGGGCTCTGGGCAAGCTTTTGCAGTTCCCCATCCGTCATGCCAGCATAGTTGTCCGCCAGCCGCCGCCGCTCGCACTGCTCGTTCATAAAAGAATCGTTCAGATAAGATCCGCCAAATATGACACCTGACAAGCATACTTCGACTGCGTGCGATCGGCCAACCGAGCATTTTAGGGAAAAGAGCGGGCAGAAGGAGCTAGCTTGGAATAAAAGATCGGAAAGTCCGTTATCTCCATTGAAGCTGAATACAAGTCGAACTTAAAGACGGAGTGAGGCAATGGTAAATCCATTCGATCTCAAGACTGCTCTGTTGGCCAGGCACGCACAGCATGTGGTGCTCGTCCATTTTCCAATTGCGCTGTTTATTACGGCAGTGACGTTCGACTTTATTGCGCAGTGGACGAAGCGGCGCGGGTTGGCGGATGCAGCTTATTACAACCTGCTGGTGGCGGCGATTTCGACGCTTCCGGTTCTTGCGACTGGGATACTCGCGTGGCAGTTTCAACTCGAGGGGCAGAGATTGAAGGGCATCCTTTTGCTGCACCTGATATTTGGTTGCGTCTCGAGCGTGACGATCTGGTGGGTGTGGTGGGTGCATTTTCGCGCGCGACGGCGGGCAGAGGTGTTGCCGCGCTACCGCCTAGCGGCGGAATTCCTGGGCATTGGGCTGGTCGCATTGACGGGGCACTTGGGCGGATTTCTGAGTGGGGTCAATGGACCGGGTTAGCGTTCGCAATCGCAATCGCAGAATTTTTTCTCAGATTCACCGGGAATAAAAACGGCTCCTTCCAGTTATCAACTCAGAACGCTACAAACCACGGAGGGCATATGCCGGACAAGAACGATTTTATCGATCAGAAGTTGCAAGACCTCAACAATGATGGCGTCGACCGCCGCGGGTTTCTGAAGTGCATGGCGTGGGCGGGTACGGGATTGGTCTGGACCATGAGCGGCGGCATTCCGGTGTCTCAGGCATTCGCCAAGAGCGCGGATCAAAACGGTGGGAAGCGCGGGGATTTCAGCTTTGTGCAGATCAGCGACAGCCACATCGGCTTTAACAAGCCGGCTAATCCGAATGTTACGGCTACTCTGCAGACGGCAATCGAGAAGATCAATGCGATGCCGCACAAACCGGATTTCATCATTCACACCGGTGATCTGAGTCAGCTCTCGAAGCCGAGTGAATTCGATACGCTGGACCAAGTGTTAAAAGGAGCGGCTGCGAAACAGATTTTCTTTGTGCCGGGTGAGCATGACATGCTCTCCGACAACGGAGAGCAATTTCTCCAGCGTTATGGGAAAGGGACTAAGGGCGCCGGTTGGTCCAGCTTCGATCACAAGGGCGTGCATTTCGTTGGTCTGGTGAATGTCGCCAATTTGAAGGCTGGAGGCATGGGATCGCTCGGTCACGAACAACTGGAGTGGCTGGAGGACGATCTCAAGGGACGCTCGGCGAGCACTCCGATTGTGCTATTTGCACACATTCCACTGTGGACCATCTATCCCGATTGGGGCTGGGGAACCGACGACAGCGAACAGGCTTTGTCTTACGTCAAGCGTTTTGGTTCGGTGACGGTGTTAAACGGCCATATTCACCAGATCATGCAGAAGGTTGAAGGCAACGTTTCATTCCACACCGCGATGTCGACCGCGTTTCCTCAACCTGCGCCGGGAACGGCTCCTTCGGCTGGGCCCATGAAGGTGCCAGCCGAGCAGTTACAGCAGGTGTTGGGTATCACCGATGTGAATTACCTGGTCAGCGGCCGCAGCCTCGCCATCGTCGATTCGCCACTCGGCGGGTAGGTCGCCAACGATCCAATCCAGAACTAACAATGGCTGAGCAAGAACATCAAACCTAGGAAGGAAACAGAAAATGACGAGGAAAAATGTGTGGGCTGCGGGTTTGGCGATGCCGGTAATGATTGCTCTGATGTTAGCGGCATCATTGAAAGTTAGGGCGAATGACCGGACCTCGGCGGCACCCGCAGCGGTGAAAATTGATAATTTCAGTTTCGGGCCGCAGACAATCACGGTTCCCGTGGGAGCGACAGTCACGTGGACAAACGGGGATGATATTCCGCATACCGCGGTGAGCACAGGGGGTGTGTTCAAGTCCAAGGTGATGGATACGGACGAAAAATTCTCCTACACGTTTACCAAGGCGGGAACATATCCCTACTACTGCACGATCCATCCGAAGATGACCGGCCAGATCGTTGTGCAGTAAAACAGTGCAGTGAGAACCGTGCAGTGAGACTTGGGCTTCTTTGGACTGACGGGCGGACAACAAACGGCCCGCAAGTTTTGAACCTGCGGGCCGTCCGGTGGACTGTTTGGGATTGACCAAGAGGTGGTCACTCTACGTGGCCTCTCACGGCAACTCCCGGGTCTGGGACTGAAGACCGAGGACTAAAAACTAAAGATCGAAGCCCTTGATCGAAATCCCTGCGCGACCAACGCAGCGACTCCATCCCTACTCACCGGTTAGTGTGCGGGCTGTAGCTCCCGGCGCGGCGTTCCTTCGTCGCCGCAGCTCGGAGCCCCGCTTAGAGCAACCAGCTCTAAGTCTCAGCCACCTCACCTGGTCTTAGACTCCCACAACTGCCACTACAATCAGAACTTGTCATTCGACCACCTCCTTTCCGGTGTAATCGCAGA